>Ga0307507_10001898_pt1 | contig 45553 bp, 31 predicted proteins | sample 7_EM_MG_FD_207223 | JGI IMG/M metagenome (GOLD analysis project Ga0307507, IMG submission 207223) | Populus trichocarpa ectomycorrhiza microbial communities from riparian zone in the Pacific Northwest, United States - 7_EM | ecosystem: Host-associated > Plants > Roots > Unclassified | place... | reverse complement strand
TCATTCTTCAATTTAAATTTTCTAGATTAGGTTATAATATATTTGGATTCTTTAACCAACGTTTCTTGATTGAATTATTTTATAATAAATATATAACAGGTCTAATTCTTAAATTAGGGGGTCAAACAACTAAAGTTATAGATAAAGGAAGTGTAGAATTATTAGGACCTTATGGTTTAGAAAAAGGCTTAATTAATTTCAGTAAAAATATAGCTAGCTTGGATACTGGAGTAATTACAAGCTATGCTTTATATATTTTAATTGGTCTTATTTTCTATATATTAATACCTTATTTAACATTATTTGACAATAGTTTACTTTTATTAATATTATTATCCTTATTTAGTGTTGTAAATCCTTCTAATTTTAACGAGAATATTAAAATTAAGGCTACTTAACAAACGAAGTTTGTTAAGTATACTTCCTTAATTAGTATATAATATAAGCAAGGTTTTATCTATATATTTACAGATTAATACTATTAATAAAGTACTTAGCAGAAAACTATATTCATATTATTAATATGCAAAATATAGCTTTAAATATACTTTCTCTAAAAATAAATAATTTACAGTTAGCTAAAGTCCAAATCCAAGTCCAAGTGATCTTTATTTACTTAAGGATAGAGGTTCTATTATTTATGTAAAGTTACCCACAAATGCTTAGCATTTTAAAGGTAAGTTAGTAATGTGTTCAATCTACACCAGGATAACAATACAATATTTCCTTATTTATTTTATATAGTTTAATTTAACTACTAGATCAGCTTTTTGCCATTATAACATCTAGAATAAAAAAAGAAAACAAATTTTTAATTTAATCATGAGAATTTTCAAGAGTCATCCTTTATTAAAATTGGTTAATTCATATATGATAGATTCACCACAACCATCTAATATAAGCTATTTATGGAATTTTGGTTCTTTATTGGCTGTTTGTTTAATTATACAAATAATCACAGGTGTAACATTAGCTATGCATTATAATCCTAGTGTATTAGAAGCTTTTAATTCAGTAGAACATATTATGCGTGATGTTAATAATGGTTGATTAATACGTTATTTACACAGTAATACAGCTGCAGCTTTCTTCTTTTTAGTTTATTTACATATAGGTAGAGGTTTATATTATGGATCTTACAGAGCACCTAGAACATTAGTATGAACTTTAGGTACTGTTATATTTTTATTAATGATGGCTACAGCTTTCTTGGGATATGTCTTGCCTTATGGTCAAATGAGCCTATGAGGTGCAACAGTTATTACTAATCTTATGAGTGCTATACCTTGAATAGGACAAGATATTGTCGAATTTCTTTGAGGTGGCTTGAGTCAATTATTAATTGAAGAGCCTAACAACAGTGATGTTGTTCAGCAAATTCTGCTTAATGCTGGAATATCCCCAATATTAGTATTAGGATACGTTTGTGTTGTTAATATAAACGTGAAAAAGCCTAAATCAAGGGGGCAATCAGCCGGGGTTAGAGAGTTATCAACTCACGAAGCCTCTCAGAGACTAAATGCAGAAAATCTTAAATACGCGTATTTGGTTGGTTTATTTGAAGGTGATGGGTTTTTCACTGTAACAAAAAAAGGTAAATATTTTCAATGTGAATTAGGTATTGAATTAAGTATAAAAGATGTTAAACTTATTTATAAAATTAAGAAAATACTGGGTGTAGGTATTGTAGGGTTTAAAATAAAAAATGATAATAATATGGTATCTTTAAGAGTTAGAAATAAAAAACACTTAATAAGTACAATATTACCTATTTTTGATAAATATCCTCTTTTCTCAAATAAACAATATGATTATTTGAGATTAAGAAATGTCATTTTATCTAACGCAATATTTTATGATGCTATTCCTGTCTACACTCGTCCTACTCTGCCCTTTAATTCTATTGAATCTATAATTAATGCACCTTATTTTTCAGCATGATTAGTTGGATTTATTGAAGCTGAAGGTTGTTTTAGTGTTTATAATATAACTCTTGCTTCGCATGTCGATGGTTATTTTATAGCTAGTTTTGATATAAGTCAAACTAATGGTGAAATACTTATTTTAGCTATTCGTAAATATTTATCTTTAACCCCTAAGCTTTATAAAGACAAAACTAATAATTTTAGATTGAAAGTTACAAGTGTTAGATCTATAGAAAATGTTATTAAATTTATAAATAAAGCACCTGTTAAACTATTAGGAAATAAAAATATACAATATTTACTTTGAATTAAAAAGCTTCGTACTATACCTAGATACGCTGAAAAAATAAACATACCAAATAAATACTAAATATAAGATTATGATATAGTCCGAACAATAAAGAAATTTATTGAGTGTAACGAGAATTTACAAAAAATATGCCTTATAGGCATATTAGCTGTTTATGGGGTTACCAACACAATTGTTCTGTTAATAATGCTACTTTAAACAGATTCTTTGCTTTACATTTTGTATTACCTTTTGTACTAGCTGCTTTAGCATTAATGCATTTAATAGCTCTTCATGATAGTGCTGGTTCAGGTAATCCATTAGGTATTTCAGGTAATTATGATAGATTGCCTTTTGCTCCTTATTTCTTATTTAAAGATTTAATAACTATCTTTTTATTTATTATAATATTAAGTATATTTGTATTCTTTATGCCTAATGTATTAGGAGATAGTGAAAATTATGTTATGGCTAACCCTATGCAAACTCCTCCTGCGATAGTTCCTGAGTGATATCTTTTACCTTTCTATGCCATATTAAGATCTATACCTAATAAATTATTAGGTGTTATAGCTATGTTTAGTGCTATTTTAGCGTTATTAATCATGCCATTTACTGATTTAAGTAGAAGTAGAGGTATCCAATTTAGACCTTTAAGTAAAATAGCTTTTTATATATTTGTAGCTAATTTTTTAATATTAATGGTTTTAGGAGCCAAACATGTTGAATCACCATTTATAGAATTTGGACAAATAAGTACAGTATTATATTTCGCTCATTTTTTAATTATAGTTCCTTTAGTAAGTATAATAGAAAATAGTTTAATGGATTTAAGTAACTATTATATAATTTATATTAAATGTAATATGTTATCTTTAATTAAAAATAGTAATTAGTTTTTTATTTTTAATTAAAGATAATATTTCGTGTTATAAATAAACAAATATAATTTAAATTAAATGTAATTTGTTATCTTATAAAAATAGTAATTAGTTTTTTATTATACGTATATTACATAAAGCTTTTTTATAATTAATTCATATTAATAATTTAAACTTATATTCAAAACAATAAACTTTTAAATAAATACCACCTGTTTCTAGTAATATATTATATTACGAGTACGAATAGTGTTGTGGGGTTATGATTTGCCTGATCCTGCCTCCCATCCCGAGCCCGCTCAGGTTTTACTTAATAGAAACTTAAAAGGTGAGCAACCTAATGAAATAGAAAGCGATCAGTCTAAGATATCGGTATTAAAATCCAATATATCTCTATGAACCGAGCGTTGATTCTTATCTTCAAATGCGAAGGATATAGGAACATTATATCTAATATTTGCTTTATTTTCTGGATTACTGGGTACTGCTTTTTCTGTTTTAATAAGATTAGAATTAAGTGGACCGGGTGTTCAATATATTGCAGATAATCAGCTGTATAATAGTATCATTACTGCTCATGCTATATTAATGATATTCTTTATGGTTATGCCTGCCTTAATTGGAGGTTTTGGTAATTTTTTATTACCTTTATTAGTTGGAGGTCCAGATATGGCATTTCCTAGATTAAATAACATTAGTTTCTGGTTATTACCTCCTGCTTTACTATTATTTTTATTTGCTAGTGGTATAGAAAATGGAGTTGGTACTGGTTGAACTGTTAAAGGAATTAGGCAGTTATTTTATGGTGACATAAAAAAAAGTAAATTCTTCTCGATGCGTGAACCTCTTCTAGTAATTATTGATTTTTTTAATATATTACACGTAGTACACTACTCATGTTTAGTTAAATTTAATCTAATTTTAAATAATACGTATGTAAAAATGTGTATGTCATGGAGACAATACGCCTGTGTAGTAAATAAACGTTTATTTACTACACATCAGAGACTTAACGAAGAACATCTTAATAATAAATCTTCAGATCCAATTTTGTTTGAATCATGGTTAGTTGGTTTTACAGATGGAGATGGTAATTTTCATATTTCAAAGCAAGTGGTCGGTTTATCAACTAAATGAACTTTAAGTTTTAAATTAACTCAATCTCTATATAATTTCAGAATATTAAATTATATAAAAAAAGAATTAGGAGTGGGTTCTATAACAAAAGATGGTACAAATGTACAATATTTTATTAGTGATAAAAAAAAGTTGGAAACAGTTTTAATACCTATTTTTGATAAATATCCTCTTTTGACTATTAAATATTTTGATTATATAAAATTAAAAAAAGCATTGTCAATATTAAATAATACCACTATGACTAAAGAAGAGAAAAATATAAAACTATTAGCTATTAAAAACTCGAGACCTAATAATAATTATATATCTCCTGCTTGAAAGAATGTAAATTTACCGTTGACTAATGTAGATTCTATTAATAAGGTGATGACTAAAAGTTGATTAGTTGGCTTTATTGAAGCTGAAGGTAGTTTTTATCTAACGAATAGGAGCTCAGATAGAATAGTGCATGCTTTTGGTATAACACAAAAATTAGATAAAGTTGTCTTAGAGGCTATACGTATTATGTTACACATAAAAAACCCAATAAGATATAAAGAATTACATAATTACTATATTTTAGACACTGCTAATTCTAGGGCAATTGAAAATATTATAGTTTTCTTTAAAAATACAATGAAAGGAATCAAATCTTTAGAGTATAGAATATGAGCCAGATCTTATACTAAAAATAAAGGTAATTATTATAAATTGTCAAATATAAGAGATATGATAAGAAAATTACGCAAAAGTTTTACATAAACTACACTAAGTTATCAATATTATTAAGATGAAGGTATAGTCCGAACAGTAAAGAGATTTACTGCGTGTAACGATAAATTTAGTACAGGTTTATTTTATTTATGCTTCTGTCTTTTTCTTAAAAGAAAAAGAAGAAGAAAAAATTTAAACTATAAAACCCTAAAGTGAGGTTACCAACACAATTGTTATCCACCATTAAGTGGAATACAAAGTCACAGTGGACCTAGTGTAGATTTAGCTATATTTGGTTTACATTTATCTGGTATAAGTAGTTTGTTAGGTGCTATAAACTTTATAACTACTATACTAAATATGAGAAGTCCTGGTATAAGATTACATAAGCTAGCTTTATTCGGTTGAGCTGTAGTAGTTACAGCAGTATTATTATTACTATCATTACCAGTACTAGCCGGTAAACTTATGAAATTAAGTACTGGTAGTATAAAATTTTTATTTAAACTATTTGAGAATATGCCCAATAATACATTAGAAACCTCTAATGATAACCAAAAATCTAATAAACACAAGAAACCTAACAAAAACAAATGAGCTGTAATTGTATTGTTTACAGTGGTGGTTGTAATAAGTTTAGCTTATTATGGTGAAAAATATAACATAAGTTATATGTTGCCTTTTAACGGATAATAATATATTCAGTTATGTGGGGGCAGGATTGCCTTTAGACATAGTTCCATCTATGCCTTGAGGTGCTTTAGCATTAGCTATACCTTTATCTATATTAATTTATACTAGAAAAGATATAGATATGCTTATTATAATTAAATTAAGCGTGGGTTATGGTATACTAATATTATCGAGTATATTGTTAGGTAACATATCTCAAATTATCATTGCATTCAGAGAATTGATGTTTTTCTTTGTTAACCTTTGTAACTTTATGTTTTTATGTAGTTGGTTTGGTTTATTAGTATTTTTCGTTTGTGGATTTCTATTATATGCTTTATACAAATACTATAAATCTGATTAGATTTAGTGATTACTATACAAAAACCATGAGGTTTTATAAAACCTATATTGTGCCGGCTTTAAATTTGGCTAATTGCTGGAAAATGTGATTAAAATTTTATTTCACACAATCAGCAGGAAACCTATCAGGTTTAATACCAGTAGGGATCTTCAGAGATCACACGCCAGAGTTTATTTGTTGTAAAAATTGATTAAGTTCTCAACTTAATCCCTTTATAAAAATAAAAGGGTTAAGATACTATACAAGTAAGACCCCACTGAGACAAAAAAACAATTCAAAAACATTATTTGCCCAATACCTTACAGGCCTTATAGAAGGAGATGGAACCATATATGTACCAAAAACTAGTAGGTCTATAAAGGGTGTTCTTAATTACCCCTCTATTCAAATAGTGTTTCACCTTAAAGATATCGCCTTAGCTCTAATAATTCACAAAGAATTAGGTCATGGGTCTATTTCCAGAAGAAAAGGCCAAAATGCTTACATATATACCGTAAATAACTTAGAAGGTGTATCTTTAGTCATAAGTTTACTTAATGGTAATATGAAAACTAATAAAATAGACACTTTACACAAGTTAATAGATTGATACAATCAATACAACAATACTTCTTTTATAAAAGAAGTATTAAATGTTGATTCTGTCTTATCTAATGCATGATTATCAGGGTTTATGGAAGCAGATGGTCACTTTTATATTAGAAGCACAGAATTGGGTGAATATCCTAAGGTAGAGTGTAAATTTGAGTTGAGTCAAAGCCAAAAAGATCATAATCAGAAAGATAATTATTTCTTTTTGGAAGATATTGCTTTGGCTTTTGATTGTACGGTTAAGTGTACTAGAGAATATAGTACTAATCCTCAATATAGAATTCGTACTACAAATATAAAAGGAAATTTAGCTTTAATTAGTTATATTACAAAATATCCTTTATTTGGGACGAAACTATTAGATTTTAAGGATTGGGTAAAAGTTGTTGAATTATTTAAGCAAAGTCCTTTTAATCATAAACTCCATATGGACTATATAAAACAGATTAAATCCGATATGAATGATAAAAGAACAAGCTTTAGTTGGGATCATTTGCAATATTTTTACAACTTAAATAAATAAAATATGATCCCAACATATATGTGAATATATGAGTGTCTGCTCTATGTTTTGTATTAGTATATGATATACTAATTAACTAGCATTTAAGATAATTATACTATCATGAGACTAGTTCTCGCGGACCAAGAAAAATAGAATTGGCAATTACAATGCTTTTAACTGATAGAAATTTTAATACATCATTCTTTGAAGCTGCAGGAGGTGGTGATCCTATACTTTATCAACATTTATTTTGATTCTTCGGTCATCCAGAGGTTAAATTTGTAGGCCTCTTAACGTTGCTGTATGCTGGGACTACTTTGTTACAAAGTTTTAAATACTCCATCGAACACGACATAGTGAAAAAGTTAAAACAAAAAAGTAAATCAGCAGGTAACATTTCATTATTAAGATCAAATACAAGAAATGGAACCTCAGAGACTCTACGCAACGGAGTGGTGGTAAATTCAGAACATGTAAAACATATATCAGAACATGTACCTAAACATCTTAAGCCTCTTAATAACGAACAACTCGGTCATTATTTAGCAGGTTTAATAGATGGTGATGGTCATTTTAGTAAAGCTCAACAATTAGTTATAGTATTTAGCTTTCCAGATGCATTTCTGGCTTATTATCTAAAAGAAAAATTAGGTAATTGTAATGTTAGAAAAGTGAAAGATAAAAACGCATATCTTTTAATAGTGTCTAAAAAGAAAGGAATACTAAATGTGCTAAACTTGATAAATGGTAAATTAAGGTCAGAAAATATATTTAACCAAGTAATTAATAATATATTAAATCATGATAGATATAAAGATATAAGTATTAATTTTACTTTAAATTTCACGGATAATTTTAACAATCATTGATTAGCAGGTTTCTCTGACGCGGACGCTAGCTTTCAGGTAAAGATTATTAATCGTGTTAAAAGAAATAAGCCAGAAATAAGATTAAATTATCAAATCGATCAAAAGAATAGTATATTATTAACGAAAATAAAAAATTATCTAGGTGGTAACATTGGATATAGAAAAATCCAAAATACTTATTATTATGGTTCTACTAGTTTTGGTTCAGCCAAAAATGTTATAAAATATTTTAATCAGTTTAATTTACAGTCTAGAAAACATGTAAGTTATTTAAGATGAAGAAAAGTCTATATATTTGTACAAAACAGAGAACATTTAACAGATAAAGGGTTAATAAAAATTTTAAGAATAAAGTCCTTAATTAACGATCACAAAGAAAATACTACCACTCAAGATAAAGTCCTAACAAGAATATAAAAGTTTTTGATAATTATTCAAAACAGACTTTGATTTAAAGTCGTTGCTGTTTTGTTAATAAAAATATATGCTACATATTAATTATACCTGGTTTCGGTATAATCAGTACTACTATATCCGCTAATTCTAACAAGAGTGTATTTGGATATTTAGGTATGGTTTATGCCATGATGTCTATAGGTGTATTAGGATTTGTTGTTTGAAGTCATCACATGTATACTGTTGGATTAGACGTGGATAAACTTGTGTTCACGGTAAAAATCTTGCTATATGCTGGAAACTCTTGTATAAATAGTCCACTCGTATTCATAGCGCTCGGAACAATCTATTTATTTAAAAGACAATCAGCAGGAAACCTTAGTTTTAGAACATATGCTACGGCAGTTACTAAAAATACTTATATTAGTTATAAAAATTTACAGCCTATTTCTGATCATGTGCCTAATAAAAATATTTTAACTGATAATGACTTTGGTTACTTTTTAGCTGGATTAATTGAAGGGGATGGTTGATTTGGTTATAAACAATTATATATTATATTTGCAGAAGAAGATATTTCGCTGGCATACTATATAAAAAAACGAATTGGCTATGGTAATGTATATAAAATTAAAGATAAAAAAGCCGTTAGATATATTTGTAAAAATAAAGCAGGATTGCTTATTATTTTATCTTTAATTAACGGTAAATTACTAAGTAATTATAAATATGATCAATTAATTAAACATAATTATAATGAACATTTTAATATTTGCATTTTTCCTCCTTTAAAAAAGTTAACTTTAGATAACTACTGATTAGCTGGCTTTACTCAAGCAGACGGCTGTTTTCACATAAGCGTTGTAAAAAGTAAAAGCCATAACACGGGGTATAGTGTAAGGCTAGAATATTCTATAAAACAAAATGATAAACTTCCTTTAGAATTATTATATAAAGAACTAAATAAGGGTAATCTCTCTCAATATCATACAAATATTTGGTGTTATAAAAGCTCTGGATTTAAAACAGCTTTTAGTCTTATAAATTATTTTGATAGATATACCCTTTTTGCGGGTAAATATACTAGTTATCTTAAATTTAGAAAAGTTTATATTAAGATAACGGAAGGAAAACATTTAGAAGAGAAAGGAGTAAAAAAAATTATAAGTATTACAACTAAGGGATCCTCAGAGACAAGCACGCAAGAGGTTTAATAAAGATAATTAACAAAATAATAAAAATATATAAATAAAGCTAAAATAAATATCATTTATTTTTTATTAAATCAAGATACTGTCCAAAAAAAAAAGATCTGACAAGAGCATACTTTACGGCCGCTACATTAATTATAGCTGTACCAACTGGTATAAAAATATTCAGTTGATTAGCAACATGTTATGGGGGATCTTTACAATTAACACCTTCAATGTTATTTGCTTTAGGTTTCGTTTTCATGTTTACAATAGGAGGATTAAGTGGAGTTGTTTTAGCTAACGCTTCTCTTGATATTGCTTTTCATGATACTTACTACGTAGTTGCTCAATTGGGCCAGAATAATTTATCTTCTTATTTATTGACTTTGTCCATTAATAAAAATTATTTTGCAACTGACTATATGCTGGAACCTGTATCATTTGTGTATTGTTTACTATTGATTAATACGTTTTATCTTTATAAACTAGATGTTAGTAGGAATAGTCTTCTTTTAAATAGTGAAAATAATAATACTACAATAAGTAGCCAACTTATGGATACACAATCAGCAGAAAACTGTAAAGGATTCTCAGAGACTGCACGTCAGTTACCTGGTATTGAAGATTATAAATTTTGAAATTGATTTGCGGGTATAATTGATGGTGACGGTAATTTTGATATTAGAATAAATCCTTCTAGTAAAAAAAAAGTTCTTAAACAAATTAGAATAAAGTTACATAATAGAGATGTTAGAATTTTAAGTCGTATACAAGATTATCTACATATAGGTAAAATTAGAGCGGATAAAAATAAGCCTTATTCTATCTATATAGTTTCCACTAGAGAAAATATGATTTATTTGGTCAAACATTTAAATGGTTTAATTAGATTAAAAGTACCTGCTTTTAAAGAAGCTTGCCTTTTATATAATATACATTATGAGGAAGCCAATTATAATATAGAACTATATGATCCTTATTTTTCAGGACTAGTTGATACTGATGGTAGCATAGTATTTAATTATGCTGGTAATAGGATAGAATGTAATTTAGAATTTCAATATAATCAATATACTTCTAAGTTAAATTTTAATAGTACTATATTAAACTGTAAACCATATATTATAATACGAAAAAAATCATCTGCTCTAGCTGGTCCTAAAAATTTCACATCTATCGCATTTAAATTTCAAAGTGTTAACAGTATGCTATTTATATATGATTATTTTATGCATAATAGATTATATTGTAACATGAAATTCTATAGAGTTACTCAAATTAAAGGCTTTATGGAAATTAGAAAATATAAAAGCTCTCCTTTCTTTAGTTTAGAGCATAGAATATACTCAAATTTTGTGTTAAATTGAATTAAGTATGATAATCCCTTATGATATAAAGTACCATTTGTTATAAAATATCTTTTATATAAAGATAAATAGTATACCTGTAACAGGTAAAGATACAGTCCACCATATTAATAAATATATATTAATATTTGCATTTCCACTACGTTTTAAGTATGGGAGCAGTCTTTGCATTATTTAGTGCATGATACTTCTGAATCCCTAAAATATTAGGATTAGATTATAACAGAATGTTAGGTAAAGTACATTTCTGAATATTATTTATAGGGGTTAGACTAAAGGGAAGAAACTTTGAGTTGAAAAATATATGGAATAGAAACAGTTCATCTTTGGATACTAAAAATGGTGGAGGGAATTCCCCAAATAAATTTGTCGTTTATTTTGAAAATGTTCAGGAGAGTAAAAGAAAAATTTATGTTGAATTAAGAAAAAAATCAGGTGTATACTTATTCATTAATAATATAACTAAAGATTTATATGTAGGTAGCAGCCTTAATTTAACTCAAAGAATGACTAATCATTTTTATTATGCTAATTCCAACAAGACTAAAAATACAATATTAAATAGAGCAATGAAAAAATATGGACTTGAAAACTTTTCTTTGGGCATACTTGAGTTTTGTGCAAAAGATATAATAGTTTCTATAAGTTTAGAACAAAAATGAATAGATTACTATAAACCAAATTATAATATATTAAAAATTGCAGGTAGTTCTTACGGATTTACGCATAATATTAATACTATACTTAAACTTAAGGAAATGTTAAAAAAAGAAAATCATCCTAAGTTTGGTACGATTACTTCTTCTGAAACAAAAAAAGCTATAAGTGATGGTATTAAAGAATTTTATTTAAAGAATTCTCATCCTTCTAAGGGTTTAAAAGGAAAACTTTCTCCACAGTATGGTATAGGAGGAAATTTAGTTTTTTGTTATAATAGAAATAATGAGGAATTAATGTTTCCTTCTATAAACGCAGCAAGACAACATTTTAAAGTAAGATGAACATTAATAAAAAAAAATATAGATACAAATAAATTTGTAATTATAAATAATAAAGATTGAATAATACAATCTATTCCACGTAATTCAACTTAAAGTTAACCGCATTAGCCCCTTTCAATCTTTCTATATGCTGAAAACTCTCATAAAGCTTAAGTACTATACCTTTTAACGCTTAGTGTTATAATGGTAAGTGAAAATTTTAAGTTTATCTAGACAATCAGCAGGAAACCAACGGATAGACTAGTTTATCTTAGTAGGATCCTCAGAGACTACACGAAAGAAACCATATATTTATTATATGGTTAAGATATAGTCCGATTTGTTACCGTAATGTTACATTCTTCCCTCAACACTTCTTAGGTTTACAAGGAATGCCTAGAAGAATTAGCGATTACCCTGACGCCTTTGCAGGTTGAAATTTAATAAGTAGTTTCGGAAGTATTATTAGTGTGGTAGCTACATGATTATTTTTATATATAGTTTATGTACAGTTAGTTGAAGGTAAAGCTACAAGCAGATACCCTTGATTAACACCACAATTCTATAGTGATAGTTTACAAACTTTATTAAATAGAAGTTATAATTCTCTTGAATGAGCATTAACTAGTCCACCTAAACCACACGCATTTGTAAGTTTACCTTTACAAAGTTAGTTTTAGATGGCTCAGGTATATTTTCTATTATTTTTAAATTTTATTAATAAAGTTTTGAATTAATCAATCTTTATTAACAATTTTTATAAATTTATTATTCTAATAACTACATAATTATCCATTAATTACTTTTTTTATAAATTAATAATAAATAATAAAATATATTTATTTTTAGGTATAATAGTAATAGTAATAGTATAGAAACCAAAAACAAATAATTATACTATACTAAACAGTAATACCCATTAACTTAATGGTAAAGTGAAATATTCCTAACATTTTTATCTAAGTTCGAATCTTAGATGGGTAATAGTCTTAATGTTTTTTAAGTATAAAAATGTAATAATTATATTTATTTAGCATTAAGACTATTATTGAATTACAAATCTCTATATTATATTTATAATTTTATTAGATTTGTGATGAGAATAATCATAAATAAATTTATGATTATATATTATAAATATAACAATTGTTATATTTATAATAACGTAATATTTGAAAATTTTATTAGCTCCCGTACATGTATATGGTTGTTTGAGAAGTTTAATTGTTGTTTGGATTATCTCAAGGGATAGTGTATGTGACTCGCTGGACTTTAGATTAAATCTAGAGATAAGGATAATAGGATTTAATAAAAGAAGTATTTTATATAAAAACGTTAAAATTTTTATTTAAGAGATGTACAACTTGACCCTTTAAAAAGTATCGTGATAATAACTGCGTGAATGTTATAAATAAATAAAACAAAAACATGAAAAACTATATACAAACAACAAAAAAAATGATAAACACTATACTAGTGAATTTTACTTTAGCAAAATTTACTAGTGCATTAATGACCATTATAATGGTAGCATTAATTAAATATATGATTACAGGAAATTTACACATAGAATATTGTGAATTCTGAAATAATGTGGCTATAGGGTTATTTGGTTGGACTATAAATACAACTACAATAAGCTTATTATCAGAATATTTTGGAATAAAAGGAATTAACTTTAATTTAAAGCAATTCCTTTATGGTTATGATACAATGGGTGCTGGTAATGATTATACATCAAAAGATTTTAAAGCTAAGTTATATAATGCTATGGAATCTGATGCTATGGAATCTGATGATGGACCCAATCCAAGCAAACAGATAGATAAAGGAAAGGGTATAGATAAAGGTTATAATGAAGGTAATGTTGAAAGCGGAGCTAAGCCTCTGGACAAAGGAAAGGGTATAGAAAGAAGAGTGCCTCGTATAGAGCTTGGGCCAGGTCATTGTACAGAACCACCTTTTGTTACATGATCTCGGGTTTTCCCTGGTCTTGATCCAGCATCCGTTTTCTTTCCTAAAACAATAAATCCAGGGCCTGGGTTTAATGTTCCCGGAGGTGAAGTTCCGTTACAGGATGATATATGTAAACATATTGATTATAACTCACATATTCTTAATCAATTTAAAAAAATGGATTTGAAGACTGCTATAGAACAAAGAGATAATTATATAAAATACCTAGAAGTCATTAAACATAAAACCGCATATGCACAAGATACATTATCAAAAGTACCTGAAACACCTACAAGTGATTATGAACATAAATTAAAAAATACAATATTAAGAGATTTGCAGGATTTAAATATGCAAAAAATTAGGGCGGAAGCTAAAGCTACTCTTCTGAATTCTAGAATTGAATTTATACATCTGAATACAAAACCAAATGAATAATATTCATTTGATAATATATGTTTATATTTAAATATTGGGTAATTTAAGTACTTTATCAGTAAGATAATTGGTAGATATACTATATATAAAGTAAGAGAAGTACTTTGTATAAACATATATCTACTAGGGATATGTTGTAGATGGTTCTACGTTTCGATTGCAGATCTTAAATATGGGGTTCGATTCCTCCATAACCCTTAATAAAAATTTATGTTTTCCAATATAATAGTTCCTAATTATTTTTTGATAGAGATGAACTAATAACAATATATGTTATCTATATTTTCAATAAAAATATTTGATAGATAAAAATTACAAAGGTTTCCTTAGTACGATATTTAGCTTTAATAAATAAATGATACAAGCAGCAAAAATAATAGGAACAGGATTAGCAACTACAGGTTTAATAGGTGCAGGTGTAGGTATTGGTGTAGTTTTCGGTGCATTAATATTAGGTGTAGCTAGAAATCCTTCATTAAGAGGCCAATTATTTTCATACGCTATATTGGGTTTCGCGTTTGCTGAAGCTACAGGTTTATTTGCTTTAATGATGGCTTTCTTATTATTATACGTTGCCTAATTTAAATTTAAATATTCTTCAGTTTTATGTTTAATTTATACGTTATTAAGTTTTAAGTTTAATAATTATTATAGAGAATATGTATATAAAAAAAAGTAATTTAATGCTATATTCATAAAAATAATACTCTCATTAGCTCAATGGTAGAGCAGGATACTTCTAATATTTAGATCTAAGTTCGAATCTTAGATGAGAATATGAGATTTTGTATCAAAAAAAAATGAATGAACTAATAAAAATAATTTATTAGTTTTATTTCACATTATGAAATAGATTAAAAAATAAATAACTTATAGTTAAACAATTACAATTAAACAGTATACTGATTAAAAGTTATTTTTAACCTAAAATCAACGAATAATAAAATACAATAAAGAAAATTATTTTATATTTAGAAAAACAAGCAAAAATGTTATATATACCCACTTTAATTTCTGTTCTAGAAGGTTTATTAGTAACTGTACCTGTTTTATTAACTGTAGCTTATGTAACTGTAGCCGAAAGGAAAACAATGGCTAGTATGCAAAGAAGATTAGGCCCTAACATAGTAGGATATTATGGTCTTTTACAAGCATTTGCAGATGCTTTAAAACTTCTTTTAAAAGAATATGTTTCACCTACACAAGCTAATTTAGGTTTATTTTTCCTTGGTCCTATTATAACTTTAATCTTTTCATTATTAGGTTATTTAGTTATACCTTATGGACCTGGTTTAGCTCTAAATGATTTAAATTTAGGTATATTATATATGTTAGCAGTTTCATCCTTATCTACATATGGTATATTATTGGCTGGTTGAAGTGCAAATAGTAAGTATGCTTTTTTAGGTTCACTTAGAAGTACAGCTCAATTAATAAGTTATGAATTAATATTAAGTTCTGCTATATTGCTTGTTGTAATGTTAACAGGAAGTTTAAATATTACTGTTAATATAGAATCTCAAAGAGCTATCTGATACATTATCCCATTATGCCCTGTGTTTATTATATTCTTTATAGGATCGGTCGCGGAAACAAATAGAGCTCCCTTTGATTTGGCGGAGGCTGAATCAGAGCTTGTTAGCGGTTTTATGACAGAACACGCCGCCGTTATATTCGTTTTCTTTTTCTTAGCCGAATATGCTAGTATTGTTTTAATCTGTATATTAACTAGTATATTATTTTTAGGAGGTTATTTATACGATTATTTACCTTCTTTATTCTTTTTAGTGGAATATATTGACTTTGATTATTATATAAACAATTTAAATAAAGAAAGTATATTTTCAGATCCTTTAATAGAAGGATTATTATATGGGTTAACTTTAGGTCTTAAATCCTGTATTATGATATTTATTTTTATATGAACAAGAGCATCTTTCCCCAGAATTCGTTTTGATCAGTTGATGTCCTTTTGTTGAACTGTCCTATTACCAATAATTATTGCCTTTATTTTTTTAATACCATGTCTATTATATGGTTTTGATATAATACCAAGTAATATTAATTTATTTTAGTTATTGCCTTTAGTTGCTAATCCTGTTCTTATTATAGTTATTGCCTTTATCATTTTTAGATTTTAAGTAATCTTAATTTAGTATAGTTATTGCCTTTAACATTTTTAAATTTTAGTTAATATTAATTTAGTATAGTTATTGCCTTTATGGATTTAGCCTAATACCGAATTTTTATATATTACCGAGGAATATTAATTTATTATAATTACGCCTTGGGAGTTATGTATTAAAAATAAATAGTAAAAATTAATTAAAATTAACTTCGCATTTAATATTGCCTAAAGTTAATCTAAATATTTATTATTTTTATTTTCCTAATGCTTTTAGTATTAAAAAATAAAAATAAATAACGTAAATATATTTTATAAGAATATATTTATATTTTACTATACAATTGTGTATAGTGTTAGTAAAGGTTAAGTTATTATTTAACCCTGAGGGAAATTAGTTTTTTTATTTTTTATTTTTCGTGATACTTATTTTTTTTTTCATAATTATTCTATTTATTATTATTTTTCACATGTTATTATCTTTTTTATTTTTAATATATATATTAGGAATATTCACAGGTATGTTTAATTTTTTTTATAACTTATATATGAACTTCCCTGGCTTTATCAATATATATAATCATTCTATTAAATTTATATACACTTGCTGAAGATGAATTGAACCAAAAGAGATTAAGAATAAATATAATTTAATTATTCTTAAATCAGATATCTCTTTATTAATATTGGTTCCTCTAATACTTACTGATATTAGTACTATAACCGATAAAATACCCCTGGTACTTGATGGTATTAATACTGTAGCGCATAAACTACCCGTTGTACTGGGTGATATTAATACTATAGCGCATAAACTACCCGTTGTACTGGGTGATATTAATACTATAGTACATAAACTACCCGTTGTACTGGATGATCCTAATAACATAACTAAAATACCCATTGAGCACAAAGCAGATATGTTCCAATGAGCAGAAAGTTTTTTTCATGCTATGAGAATGAAATCTTTAGCCTTAGAAATACTTTCTACTCAATCAAGTGGTTTACAATTAGTTTCAGGTGATCCTTATGTACCTAAGGTTATAGGTTCTATTGTTGGTGAAGTCAAGTTACCGATTATTGGTTCTACTTGAGGTAGTCCTTTAGACTATCATTGGGGTTTATTTAAATCCTATGGTCTTTTGGTATATTTAAATAAATTTAAATTCTTAGTTTTACCTATATTAGTACCGTTTGTTGCTAGTATGGTTGGTATAATGTTTAATTTAATAAGTCGTTTTATGAGTTCTTTTTTATTAGGTCATCTTAATACTATAATAAGTAACTGTATTTTATATTTAATAAATATGTTAGAATTTATTTTTTATATTATAAGTATGTTACCTTATTTAGGTTCAAGATTTTTTGCTATATTTATTTATATATTACATTTAATTTTTAATTATATAAATTCTTTAATGCTTTTATTTAAATCTTTTAAAATAAAATTATTTAATAATATTAATACTATAAACATTTATATTTTAAATAAACTTAACTTATTTTTAATAAATTTAAAAAAATACTTACCTATTTATTCTATAATGTACATATATAATAAACCAAAATTTCTAAAGATTGCATTTATATATATAATAAGAAATATTAGTATAAGATCACTATTTTTAGGCTTTATAAATATTATTAAATCTATATATCATATTTCTTTATTTAATTTAAATTTAAAACATTTAATCGATCAATATATAATGTATATTAATTACATTGAATTATGTTTTAAATCAGGAAATTTTTTACCTTTAATTGAGTATAAACGTTATATGGCATGGCTAAATGCTCTTGACTCAAATACCGATGATATAAAAGCATTATTAAAAGAGAAAAGGGATTTATTAAATTTATTAAGAACATTAGTATCTGAAAACTTATATATTTGTGGACATGGTAGCCCTTATGATCCTAATAAAATATTAGCTATACAAGTGTCTGCTCGCGCACGAGCTCTATTAGGTTTAAATCTCCTAGAACAACACTGTTTACGTTTGGCAGCCGTTTATCAAGAGCTGAATTACACGGAACACGAACTAACAATATATAATCTATGTCATAATGCTGTATACTGATTAAAAGCAATTAACCCTAATTATGATGCTAGTGAAATACTTAATATATTAAATGAATTAATACAAGTTCAAATAGCAAAAAGCCAGCTAATAGGTTTTAGCCATGATGTAAATGAGTTTTTTATAATATCAGTAAATGAAGATGGTACTTTAGAGTACATTTTTTTTTAGTAAATTATATTGACTGGCTATTCCTGTCTTTCATTTAATTAAGAATACATTATTAATTAATCCAAATTTCACTTTATGTTATTAATTAAAATTAATTAATCCAAATTTCACTTTATGTTATTAATTAAAATTAATTTATCAATTAAAATTAATTTCGCATTTAATATTGCCTAAAATTAATCTAAATATTTATTATTTTTATTAAGAATAGTGCTTTCTTTTTGCATTAATTAATAAAAATAATAAATTTCGCATTTATTGCCTAAAATTAAAATTAATAAAAATAATAAATTTCGCATTTATTGCCTAAAATTAATCTAAATATTTATTATTTTTATTTAGAATAGTGCTTTCTTTTTGCATTAAAAAATAAAAATAAACAACGTAAATATATACTGATAAAATATATTTATATTTTACTATACAATTGTGTATAGTGTTAGTAAAGGTTAAGTTATTATTTAACCCTGAGGGAAATTAGTTTTTTTATTTTTGCCTTCTCATGTTACTTACTCTTTTATTAATAACACCTATGTTAGGAATATTTACCATATCTACAGGTATGTCTTATGAATTATCATCTTTGGATATTAACCGTGTAAAAACAATAGCTTTAAGTACGTCTATAATTAATCTGTTTATCTCTTTAATAATCTTTATATTATTTGATTTTAGTAGCAATCAATTCCAATTTGTTCAAGAATATCATGAGATAAGTTCATTTGATTTTTATTTAGGTTTAGATGGTTTATCTATATATTTCGTCATGTTGACAACTATAATAACACCGATTGCATTATTAAGTAATTGAAATTCTATTAGCGAAAATATAAGATCATATGTAATAATAATTTTATTATTAGAAACACTATTATTAGCAGTTTTTTTAGTATTAGATATTTTGTTGTTTTATATTTTTTTTGAAAGTATATTACCGCCTTTATTTATATTAATTGGTTTATTTGGATCTAGTAATAAAGTAAGAGCCAGTTTTTATTTGTTTTTATATACACTATTCGGATCATTATTCTTATTATTATCTATATTAGCGATGTCTTCAATAATGGGAACAACTGATTTTGATGCTTTATATAAAACGAATTTTAATTATTCTACCCAATTATTTTTATTTTATGGTATATTTATAGCATTTGCTGTAAAAACTCCTACTATATTTTTAAACACTTGATTATTAAAAGCTCACGTTGAATCACCTTTAGGTGGTAGTATTATACTAGCGGCTATTGTTTTAAAATTAAGCTTATATGGTATATTTAGACTTATATTGCCTTTATTACCTAAAGCCTCATTAGATTATACATATATTATATACCTTATAGGTGTTATAACTATTATATATGCTAGTTTTAGTACTTTAAGAACAATAGATGTTAAAGAACTTATTGCTTATAGTTCTGTATCACATGCTGCAGTTTATCTTATAGGTGTGTTTAGTAATACTATTCAAGGAATAGAAGGTGGTATAGCTTTAGGTTTAGCCCACGGTTTTGTTTCAAGTGGTTTATTTATTTGTGCTGGTGGTGTATTATATGATAGATCTGGTACTAGATTAATTAGTTACTATAGAGGTATTGCTCAAGTAATGCCTTTATTTTCTATTTTATTCTTTATTTTATCTTTAGGTAATTGTGGAGTTCCTCTTACTTTAAATTTTGTAGGAGAATTTATGTCTCTTTATGGTGTATTTGAAAGATTACCTTTATTGGGTGTTTTTGCAAGTTCATCTATAGTTTTCTCCGCTGCATATACTATATATATGTTTAATAGAATAGCTTTTGCTGGATCATTTAGTAAATTTTTTGAAGCCAATATAAGTGATGTTAACAAACGTGAATTTTTTATTTTATTTACACTAGTTATATTCCCTGTAGTATTAGGTATATACCCTGCTCCTGTGCTAGATGGTTTACACTATTCAGTATCATCATTAATATATAATAACTAAAGTTAACTATATAATTAAATCTTAATTAAAAACCCTACTAAAAATAATATATAGGTTTTTAGAGTCTAGAAAAATTAAAGTTAACTTTAGATTTATTCTAATTAATTTAAGGACTATAAAGTTTTTATTATTTTAATAAATAATAATGTAAAAATAATTATAACATTGAAACTATATAACTAAAAAAAAATGCCACAATTAGTTCCGTTTTATTTTATAAATCAAGTAACTTTTGCTTTCATATTACTTGTAATAATGATTTATGTATTTTCAAAATACATTTTACCAAGATTTGTCCGTTTATTTATTTCTCGTATATTTATAAGTAAATTATAATAAAAAAAGAGTTTTTTTTATTATTTTATAGAAAAAAAAAGTTTAGGATATATTTCAATAAAAATTAAAACTAAAAATATAAACATATATGATTAATTTTTTTTATACAGCAATACCAAGTCCTTTAGATCAATTTGAAATTAGAAATTTATTAAGTTTGGATGCTCCAATACTAGCTAATTTACATATATCATTAACTAACATAGGTTTATATTTAACAATAGGTGCAATATTAGTTTTAACATTAAATGTTTTAGCAACTAATTACAATAAAGTTGTAAGTAATAACTGATCTATAAGTCAAGAAACAATATATGCTACTATACATAGTATAGTAACAAATCAAATAAACCCAACAAAAGGACAAGTATATTTTCCATTTATATATACTTTATTTATATTTATTTTAGTAAATAATTTAATAGGTATGATTCCTTATAGTTTTGCGTCAACAAGTCATTTTATTTTTACATTTGCTCTTAGTTTTACTGTAGTATTGGGTGCAACTATATTAGGATTCCAGAAGCATGGTTTAGAATTTTTTTCTTTATTAGTGCCAGCTGGTTGTCCTTTAGCTTTATTACCTTTATTAGTTTTAATAGAGTTTATATCATATTTATCCAGAAATGTTTCTTTAGGTCTTAGATTAGGTGCTAATATACTTTCGGGACACATGTTATTAAATATCTTAGCAGGTTTTACTTATAATATAATGACAAGCGGATTTATATTCTTTTTCTTAGGATTAATACCTTTAGCTTTTATTATAGCATTTTCTGGTTTAGAGTTAGGTATAGCTTTTATACAAGCTCAAGTTTTTGTAGTTTTAACTAGTAGTTATATTAAAGATGCTTTAGATTTACATTAATAACCAATGTATAATATAAAAATAGTATCGTTGTATATAAAAGTGCGAATATATTAAATATAAACTTAAAATAACATCGGTGTGTTTAAATCTTGTTTTTTGTAAATAACTTATATGAAAAAAAAAATATAGATATAATTTGATTATTTTTATACCTGCTCTTTGTTCAATCTCTTAATTATAAGAAGCGCTAAAAACTAAAAACTAATATATTTTTTTTTCATATATATTTGGTATATAATTATTGGATTAATAATATTTATCGAGCAGATACAAGATAAAAAAAAAAAAAAGGGATTTTTGTGTTACTAAGAGTATAATATTATATTAAAATATAGTATAGGAAAGTCAGGTGCTTGTTAAGCCGAAACATATAAGAAATGTTTGTTAAGTTAAAATTTGAGTATTAAACAGAAAATAATAAACTTATTTCTATAGTAATAATTATAGCTAAATGTATTTAAATATTTATTTTTATACAGTATGATAATGTTAACGAACTTTCAAGCTCTAGGTTAAGCCTTAATATAGACTAATAACTAATACAGGACCCCGCTTAATTGTATCCAAAAATAAAAAAAGATAATTTAAATAAAAAAAAATCGAGATATCTGATAAAATTATCAGTTTTAGGGTCATTAGTAATAGTAAAGATAATAAAAATAAATTATTTATGTATTTATACTATTAAATGAATTGAGTTTGATGATGGCTCTGAATGAACGCTGTCCAAGTGCTTGACACATGCTAATCGTACGTCTAATTTAATAAATAGCATATACTATTAATTTCATTAGAAGTGGTGTACAGGTGAGTATATAATGTTTTGGCTGCCTTAAAGTAGGGTTAACAAATACCTTATGACTTCAAAAGTAGATATATAAAGAACAAAGGAAAGAAATTTCCGCTTTAAGAGGACAATAAACATTTCGGATAGGTAGTAGTTAAAGTAATGGTTTAACTAGCCGATTATTCCGTAGTCGAGGCTGAGAGGTCGATCGATCACATTGGGTCTGAAAAAACCCCAATACGTATAGTACAGCAGTGGGGAATATTGGTCAATAGCCTAACGGCTGAACCAGCAACTTGGGGGAATGTATAGCTTCGGCTAATTATACTTGGCTGTATAATCCATTATAAATAATTAAAGTTATTTATGATATATTATTCAATTTATCCTTAATAGGTTTATGCTACTAAAAATGGCGTAGTAAAATTAATTTGCTACTTTTATATTAAGAGAAATTATTCTCGTAGACAAGTATAAGATCGATTTTATCGAGTAAAGTTCTAGAGAAGAAAAAAATTGATGATGACTAACTTTTTTTCTATATGTCTTGACCAAATTACGTGCCAGCAGTCGCGGTAATACGTAAAAGACTAGTGTTATTCATCTTTAATAGGTTTAAAGGGTACCTAGACGGTATAATTAGTCTTAAACAAGAAACGGTTATGCTAGAGTTATATATGAGAAGGGGAGTATTTATGGAGTAGAGTTGAAATTTTTTGATCCCATGACGACTGGTAACGGCGAAAGCAACCTTTTATCTAATAACTGACGTTGAGGGACGAAGGCTTGGGGCACGACCAGGATTAGATACCCTATTAGTCCAAGCAGAGAATGATGAATGCCATAGATTAGATGTTAATTTAGTCTATAAATGAAAGTGTAAGCATTTCACCTCAAGAGTAATGTGGCAACGCAGGAACTGAAATCATTAGACCGTTTCTGAAACCAGTAGTGAAGTATGTTATTTAATTCGTAAGTACGCGAAAAACCTTACCACAACTTGAATATTATCTTTAAGATATTACAAGCGTTGCACGGCTGTCTTCAGTTAATGTCGTGAGATATTGGTTAATTCCATTAAATTAACGGAAACCCTTGCTTTATTTGGGTATAAAGCAGAACACCTGTACAAGGGTTATGGTAATAGGGGCCAAGACAAGTCATCATGGCCTAAATGTTGTGGGCTATAGACGTGCCACACGTACCTATACAAAATGATGCAAAAATATAAATTTGAGCTAATCTAATTAAAGTAGGATAAAATATGGATTGTAGTCTGAAATTCGACTACATGAAAAAGGAATTACTAGTAATCGTGAATCACCACGTCACGGTGGATTTAATCTCAGATAGGTACTAACTACTCGTCAGACGCTGAAAAAAGTATGTGCAATAAGTTTGGTCTTTTATTTATTTTTTTCTAGATAATTGCTTCTAGTTTCTTTTGTGAAGGATCTTCGTATGCGTGATTTTAATTGGTGTTAAGTCGAAATATGGTTCGTGTAGTGGAAATTGCACGGGATTTATTAATGTTAACAATAATATATATATATAAATGTCATCTCTAGAGACCTTCTCTCTCTAGAATTCATTTTTATATATAAAGGAAACTACCATAGTTGGTAAGATGGGTTGAGCTGTAAACTCAATAGTAATATACTTTTAAGAGTTCGAATCTCTTGTTTCCTAGTCCGAGATTGTTGTTTTAGACTATTTAAATCAGGAGGCACAATTAAACTGGTTTAGCTGTGATTTTTCAAACTATTTATTTTCGTCCAACTTGCTCAACATAACCAACATATAATAAGATAATCTTAAGTCCAATAAGCTTAAGACGTGAGCCTTTTGCTTACCGCCTTTACTTATATTAATTTTATACCCACTAACATAACCAAATATATTTTTAATATTTATTATCGTTTTTACTACATCTATAACGACAATAGTTTAATGATAAAAGGATTATCTTCTAAGTAGTCTTTTAGGTTTCAAATCTTGCATTTTCCGTCTATATAATATAATTTATATGTTCTTTTCTTACCAGGGTGTAAAAAGTTTATAGGCGTGTTTACTTAATGGTAAAGTGTTGTGTTTCGGCCACAAAGATACAAGTTCAAGTCTTGTACACGTCTTCTATAAATTACAACCTTTTTAACTACTTTTTTAGGTTACTATAAATTTAATACTCTCATTAGCTTAATTGGTAAAGCGCTAGATCTAAAATATCTAAGTAGTCTAAGTTCGAATCTTAGATGAGGGCAAGCGGTGAATCCCGTACATGTATATCTTGGTGGTTTGGAATATATTTTTTCTTTTACCTTTTTTATATTTTTTTGATTACTACTAATTAATTTATATGTGACTCGCTGGACTTTAGATTAAATCTAGAGATAAGGATAATAGGATTTAAAATAAATATCAGAATGAATAACGTTCTGATATTTATATTTTCAGAGATGTTTAACTCTGCCGATTTAAATCAAAAACCACCGTAATAATAACTACGTAAATGTTATATTAGTTAGGAATAAAAAAAAAAAACAATATAAAATCATTTAGAGTAACGTATTGATACCCGTTACTTTAGAGGGTTAATTTTAATAAACAATGATCTATTTATTAAAAAAACCTCGCCCCTATAGCTCAATGGAAGAGCGAAATACTGTTAATATTTTGATAGATGTTCAATTCATCTTGAGGGCTGGCTATAAAAAGGTTTTAGACGTATTAACTAATTACAATTATGTTAGGGTCGCCTCTACAATGTTTAAATATTGTACACTAAACTTTTGATTATTTTAACTGCTTTTTCCTCAGTATTGTTAATATATTATATATTCTTTTATATTAAATATTTTATTAACATTGGTGGTTATTTTATCTTTTTCATATAGAAAGGGTTAGTATAAACTTTATAATTTTTACATATATGTATTCTTTTATAAAGTTTATATTTTTTTCTTATTGCAAAATGATGAGGTATTGTTTTATATTTTTTTTTATGTATAATTTGTTTCTTTTAAATGAAATATATACCAATGGTTATAGGGTAGAAGTTTTAGATATTGTTTCATTAGTTGCTGTTTTATGTAGTATATTGGTAATTATTAGTAAAAATCCAATTGTATCTGTGTTATTTTTAATCGGTTTATTTTTGAGTATAGCGAGTTATCTTATGATATTAGGTTTAAATTTTATTGGTCTTTCTTACTTATTAGTATACGTAGGTGCAGTATCTATTTTATTTCTTTTTATTTTAATGTTAATAAATGTTAGAATAAGTGAATTATTAAGTAATACTAGAAATAGTATACCTTTAGCTATTTTTATTACTATTTCATTTAATTATCCTGTATATCAAATATTACCCTATAGTATTGCTTCATTTAATAGTTATACTGTGGATTTAAATAATACTTTAAACGATATATGATATAATAATTATAGCGATTTTTTTATTAAATTGTTTAATTTAAATGGAGCTAAATTAGATAATGGTGAAATATCTTTTGTTACTAGTAAGATATGAGATGGTAATTTAGCTGAAACTAGTCATATTACAAGTATAGGTAATATTATGTATACTAGTTATAGTATATGGTTAATATTAACTTCTATTATATTATTACTAGCTATGACGGGGGCTATCGTCATAACTATAAAACAAAAAGATAATATAAACAATAAATATAGTTGAGATATTAAAAGTATTATAGAATTAAAAGATATAGATATATCTTTATTATACATAATAAAAGAATATTTTGGAGTTGGTAAAATTCAAATCATAAAAAATAAAGATCACGCTGTTTATGTTGTAAATTCTATAAAAGATATATGTAATGTAATAATATCTCATTTTGATAAATATTCTTTATTAACTGTAAAAAGGCTAAATTTTTTACTTTTTAAAGAAATCCTATTTTTAATAAGGGATAAAAAACATTTAACTGAAAATGGGTTACAAAGAATAATTAGTATTAGAGCTTTAATGAATAAAAAAACATCAATAACTTCTTATACTTATCCTTTAATAGCTATTGATGTCCCTGTATTACCTTTATTAAAAACAACTGATGTAACTCCAGAATGATTAGCAGGATTTACAGATGCAGAAGGTTGTTTCTTTTTAAATATAAGAGAAAATAGAAGTAAAAAAGGTGATTCAGTAACAGCAGGTTTTAGTCTTGTACAACATTCAAGAGATTTATTGTTATTTAAAGTAATTAAAGAATACTTAGGTTATGGTAATTTAATAGAAGAAGGTAATAAAGAAGTAGTTAGATTTAAAGTAGAAAATTTTAAATTAATATCATAACAAATAATACCTTTCTTTATTAAGAACTATTTACATAGTAGTAAGTCATTGAATTTTTAAGATTTTTGTAGAGCATGTGCTTTAATAAAAGAAAAAGCACATTTAACTAAAGAAGGTATAACTATTTTAAAAACAATAAAATCAGGAATGAATATAGGAAGAAAATATTAGTTTTTTAGGTTTAATATTAAATTACATTTTAGAGAAATATGTCTCTTTTTCGTAAAAAAAAATGTATAAACATTTTTTTTTATTATATTAACATTAGCAATATAATTAGAGCTAGTATTCTAATTGGTAAGAAGTTTTCTTGTCGAGAAAAAATATGTCGGATCGTAGCCGGCCTGGCTCGTTAAATTAAAATATAATTAAAGGGATTAGCTTAATGGTAGAGCAACCGTTTTACACACGGTAGGTTAGGTGTTCAAGTCACCTATTCCTTAACCTTTTTATGTGATGTTTATGTAATAAATATATCATATCTCCCATTTTTTACAACCTAAATTATATACCTTAGGTATGCATACAATTATAACTAACTATTTATTATTATTTGTTTAATTAAAAATAAAATTTATTATGATCGTAGTATATTTGTTGAAAGTAAAAAAAGAATGACTAACTTAACAAGAAGTAGGTTTCAAGCTCATCCTTTTCATTTAGTGTCACCCTCACCGTGACCTTTATATACTTGTATTGCATTATTAACATTAACAACTAGCGGAGTATTAACAATGCATGGTTTTAGTAATGCAAATTTATTCTTAACTTCAGCTTTTGTATCGGTTATACTTTCTATGTCTTTCTGATGACGAGATGTTATAAGTGAAGGAACTTATTTAGGTAATCATACATTGGCTGTGCAAAAAGGATTAAATATGGGTGTTGCTTTATTTATAGTATCCGAAGCATTATTCTTCTTAGCTATATTTTGAGCATTTTTTCATTCAGCTTTATCTCCAACAGTAGAATTGGGAGCTCAATGACCTCCTATGGGTATAGAAGCTATCAATCCTTTTGAATTACCCTTGTTAAATACAGTTATATTATTATCATCAGGTGTTACAGTTACTTACGCTCATCATTCTTTAATTCAAGGTAATAGAGCAGGAACTTTATACGGTTTAGTAGCAACAGTAATACTAGCCGTTGTATTTACAGCCTGTCAAGGTGTAGAATACAATGTGTCATCATTTACTATAAGTGACGGAGCATTTGGTACATGTTTTTATTTTGGTACCGGATTTCACGGGTTACACGTAATGATAGGTACAGCATTTATTGCTGTAGGATTGTGACGTGTACTAGCTTATCATTCCACGGAAAACCATCATTTAGGCTTGGAATCAAGCATATTGTACTGACACTTTGTTGACGTGGTTTGATTATTCTTATTTATCTCCATATATTACTGGGGTTCTTAAATCTGCTAGGCATATTTATAGTTTTATTATCTTTAAGCTATTATCCTCTAAAGGATAATAAGCCTTTTTTGTTCGTTTATGTGATAAAGTACATTATTGTATATTTATTGTTTGATATATTTTCCGTTCTTTACCTTTAGGAATACAATTAATTATATTTTTTATATTATATTTAATACTTTATGGTTTATTCTTCGAATTCTTACCTTTTACCTTACATGCCACACCAAATACTATGAGTTTATCCTATATTCTTAATAGTACTTCTACTGAGTCTACCGGAGGGAGGCAGCAAATCATCGCCTGGTAATGGTCCACCTCATAATGAGCCTAGTCATATATCTGGTGCCAACAGTTCAGATTTATTAACTCGAAAGTGTTACAATCAAATACCAGTGAGATATCATATTTGAGATCCTCGGCATACCCCGAATTGTAGATTGGATACAGTAGAACTTTAATGAAATTTGTACTCGTTATGTGAACGCCGGTTCACCTGGTGGTTATAAGTTAGCTACTTTACCATAGGGCGAACTACGTCTCCGTTGCTATAGTAATAATTTAAATATGACTGAGGAGATATTTAATGCTATAAAACGCTAAATATGGCTGGGTTAGGTATTGAACAAAAATTTTTAATGGTTTAAATTATAGATAAATTATCTTTAAAGATAATTTATATTTTTTGGGTATAAAAATCTTTATTTAAATACCTTTAAAAAAAAACATAATAGAGATCTTAGTTTAATGGTAAAATACGAGACTTTTAATCTTTGTTATATGGGTTCGAATCCCATAGATCTTAATTTATTACATCTAATAGTTACAATTATTATATATAATATAGATAAATATAAACGGCCATAGGTTAATGGTAGACCTTTCGTCTTCCAAACGATTTGTGTCGATTCGAATTCGGCTGGCCGTAAAAAAGGATAAGTTTCCATTGGTAGGGTGAGGTGTTTGCTAAACGCCGTGCTATGCACTTGGCAGTTCGAACCTGTCCTTATCCGACTTTATTAAGTATTATTATTTAGATTAAAGATATATTAATAAAGAGCATAGTTTAATTGGCAAAATTTAAAGCTTCAAACTTTACTTTCTCAGTTCAAATCTGAGTGCTCTTGTAAACATATTTTATTATGTAATACCTAGAGGTTCCTTAGCTTAATTGGTAAAGCGCATTCTTGATAAGGATGTTACTTAAGGTTCAAATCCTTAAGGAATCATTTATAAAGAGATTTGACTGAGTGGTTGAAAGTGCTTGTCTTGAGTACAAGTTAATTTAATAAATTACGAGGGTTCAAATCCCCCAGTCTCTGTTTATATTAAACCCGTATAATATCCACGCGAAATACATAAGCTTTTATTAGTCCCTAAAGTCGAAAGACACGTTAAAAGACTAAACCTCGTTATACCTTTCATTCCTAAGGTCGCAAGGTCAAGACTCCCATGTTTATAAATTTTTAGGTTTAACATTAAACTAGTAGAGATTTTGCACTCTATATATATATTAAAAGTATATAGATACAAATTAATAAATATCTATAGTACAATATTATCTTGATTTATTAAAACCAGAGTATAATATATTAAAATAGCTGGTTCTCGTTTAGGTAGTATACAATATGAAGCTACAAAAATTAAAATTAGTATTGTTCATAAAGGTAAAAATAAACATTTTTATGGTAAAACGCTTACATATTAAACAAGAAAAAATATAAGAATTAGTCTGAAATCTATAAGAGTTAATAATAAACCCAAAGTGGTTACATTAGAAACTAAGTTGTCAATGTCATTATGATGTAAAGGTGTAAGTGTAAAAGTTTTTTATAAATCAAACAATTTAATTAATGAGTTTGCGGCTATTATAAGTATAGCAAAATATTTTGGTATATTTATTAGAACTATAGGTAGATATTTAGATAAAGATAAATCTTATAATGGTTTTGTTTTTATATCTAAATTTAAAGATAATTATTATATATATAATAAAACAGATTGTAGTCAAATCAGGTTACGACGCATTGTTTGGGTCAATGATCTTTCTCGTTCAAATCGAGACAATCTGAAAAATATTTAAATAATATTTTAAGTTAAAATACACTATAAGTTTAAGGGTTATTAGTAATGTGTTAGATATCAAATAGAAATTCTTATACTATTTTAAAATAGTATATGTAAGTATATAAAGAGACTATTAGGAATACCTAGCTATATATTAAAGAGAGATATTTAACTTGTGTTTTGTTAGAGAGAATTGAGCACATGAACTCTTAGATAAATTCAATAATAAACGAAGTGAATTGAAATATCTTAGTAACTTCAGGAAAAGAAATCAAACGAGATTCTATGATTAGTGTGAATGAAAATAGAACAGCCTATCCTAAATATCAGCACACAGTAGATATAGGTAACTAAGTAAGTAAAATGAGTAAAACTTGTTTGAATATAAAGGGGAACCTTCCTCTAAGGCTAAATATAATATATAAGCGACAGCGTATAGTACTGTGAAGGAAAGGTTTGAAATAGTAGTTTTATAAGCAGTTCGAGTAAATAAAAAAAAAAATGAGAGCGTACCTTTTGCATAATGGGTCAGCAAGTTAATATTAGATGCGAGCAGTAATGCCCAGATAAACCAATTATGAAATAATGAATAAGTATCTAAAATTAGACCCGAAGCCTGGTGATCTTACTACAGTCAGGGTTATAAAAGCCTGAACGGGTTATCGTTGTAAAGATATCCGAAGAACTGTGGTAAGTTAGTGAAAGACAACACTGACTAGGATAGCTGGTTTTCTGCGAAACCTATATAAGTAGGTAATTCAAGTAACATCATAGCAGGTACAGAACTGTGATCTCAGGCAACTTATATCTAATTATCATTTGTAAACATATAATAATTAAATAATTTTGCATATATCGGGCAATCATGAAGATTTTATCGGTGAGTATTCGCACTCGGAAGGGCAATGATGAATCTTGAATAATCGGACATAGTACGATAAGGTTGTATGTCTAAAGGGAAACAGCCCAGAACAAGAGTTAAGGTTCCAAAATTATTGTTAAGTGAAATTAAGGATGTTTTTATCTAATACGACTAGGAAATAGGCTTAGAAGCGGTCCATTTTTTGAAGATCTCGTAATAGAGCACTAGTTTAGTAAATGACACTTGCGAAGCAAGACATTTATATTGATAGTTGCACCGAAGATTTAACGGATCTAAACAATATACCGACACCTTGTCCATATTTATTAATAATTTAAATTATTATATATAATGGGGTAGCAGAACGTTGGGTAAATCTTAGATTTATTCTTTTTAAGAATAATTATTAGATAACCCAAGTGAGAATGCTGACATGAGTAACGAAAAAGGGGTAACCCTCGCCTAAAGCTTATGGTTTTATTAAAGCAACGGCCTCTAAGTTTACCAACCTAAAGGATTAAACGATGAGCAAGAACTTTGTTACAAAGTAACAACCTTTTTTTTTTAATGAAAAAAAAAAATTAAAGTGAAGAAGGTTCTGGAAAAACAGTAACATATTATATTATTGCAACAAACTAAAGAGATGATCAATAATATAAAAAAAAAACCGTACCTAGAAACTACCACAAGTAAGCTAGTAGAGAATACGAAGGCGTTTGAGTGAACAATCATTAAGGAACTCGGCAAACTAACTACCGTAACTTCGGAATAAGGAGAGCCATTCCTACTGATTAATATCAGGTAATGAATAGGAAGCATGGAATAGTGTTGTACGACTGTTTAATTAAAACAAAGCACTCTGCAGTAAGATAATAAATCAAAGTATTGAGTGTGATTTCTGCCCGATGTCGGCTGGTTAACGGATCTGCTAAGTTGACTAATATAAATTTGGCTTTGAAGGAAACCCCGATCAATGGCGGCCTTACCGATGAGGGTCCTAAGGTAGCGGAATACCCTGGCCGTTAAATGCGGTCTTGCATGAATGATTTAACGATACAACAGCTGTCTCGATGATTGGCTCAGTGAAATTGGAATAACTGTGCAGATACAGTTTACCTCTAGTTAGACGAGAAGACCCTATGCAGCTTTACTGTTGCTAGTTATTGAATGTGATACTGCGAATTTTAGTGTATAAGGTAGTGTTAACACAATTGAAACACCTTTGTTTAGTATATCATATTGGTAGACAAAGTCTACGTGAAAGTTTCAAAGTTTCCAAAAATCTTTGTTATAATCATTAACCTTCTTATGAAGGGACAATTGCTAGGAGGCAGTTTATGCGGGGCACAGATCCCATAAAAAGTACCTGGGTGTATCCAAAGTTAATTTAGTAAAGTTGTTATAACTTAGTTATGACAATTAAATATACTACTTTTGTATATTTTTTTTTAGTTTGTTATTTCATGTAGCTTTAGCTATAACTAATCCAACTATATATCTATTAAGTTAGAACTAATAATTTTTTTTAAGTAAGATTTTATCTATATGGAAAATAGATGTATTTAAAACATTAAGAGAACTTATAAATTTGATAATAAAAACTGAAAATAAACAAGGTTTAAAAAAAAAATGAACAATATAATCTATCTTTATAAATTATGCTTTCTAATGTTTTTAATTATATTGTTAGTACACTTAATTTATTAGAATTTAAGTTTAAGAAAATACACTAATAACATAATTATGATTAATACTTGTCAAGTTTAATGGCTTAATCTTGCTTTACTGTTTGACTTACACGTCTATCAGTCGCGTAAGCGGGGCATATGATCACAAGATGCAGTAAGGAAAGGTCTTGGATTTTTGAAAAAGCTACGCTAGGGATAAAATTTGTCCCCTATATTTTATGTGCAAAAAAGCATAATATATTTTTTAAATATGATTAATTTCAAGAAAGACTTTATAGTTAACTTGAAGCGAAATTTACTCACATTTAGCTTAAGCTATATACACCCTAAGTAAAACCGTTCAACGACTGGTTAATCATACATTCTGTTTTCTATTATATAATAGATTAATGTAATAGACTTGATCCGCTTAGGGTTTAAGCTAAAGGTAAATATACTAAATACCAAATATATAAAAAAAATAAACACATAAAAAAACATTTGCCTTTAAAGAAATTGATTAAACATAATCTAGAAAACAATACACCTTTACTACTAAAGAAAAAAACTAAAAATATAATTATTAAACCTTTAACATATATACGAAATGATACAGGAAAAAGTAGACATTTTACTCCTGCGGCTCAAGAGTGATTTAATAGTATTTATGCATATAATAAAAATAGTATTAAATCTTTATCTATTGCAAATAAAAATCTTATGTATTTATTAAAAAGTTATTTTAATTCAAAAATAAAACATAAAATACTTAACACAAAAAGACAGCAGATGGAGAAACCAATGCTCCCTAGACTTAGACGATTATCAGGTAAAAGAGTTTTTATAGGAAAAGGTGATTTAAAACATACAAGTTCTAGAGTAATCATTACTTTTTATGTTTATAACACAGAAAGTATGTTTTTAGCTCGAAAGCTAATGCAGCTTACGTTTGGTTTAGGTACTTTTATAGAAACCAAAATCAAATTAAAAAAAACAGTAGCTAAAGATAGTGAAGGAAATATTAAAATTACTTATAATAGATTATTTAATTTGAGGGAATACAAAAATTGACGTAAACATTATGAATGATATCTTTCGGATATGATAAGTCTTATTAATAAGCAAAGTTCTAAACTAAAAGCAATAAATAAATATTATAAGATTTTAAGAAGTTTAGTTTGAGCAAAACTTTTAACTAATGACCAAATATACTTAATGTTTAAGAATAAAGCTCAAAGTTTTTTTCCTAATAATTTCCCTAGTTTTAATTCTCAAATCATAGTAGCTGGAAAAGAATATAAAAAAAATTGAGATCTTTATTTTAAGTTATTACAAGATAATAAATTAAAATTTGACGGGCTTTTTTTATCAAAACTTATTGATCTAATTCAACAAATTTATAATAAAAAAGTACAATTAAATATTGTAAATTTAAAAAAAATGCATTTGAATAGTGATATATATACACAAGCTGTATCATTAAAATTAAGAAACAGAGATAATAAATTATATAAAATTTTAAAAGCTTCTTTACGAAAAATAAAACTACCAGTTATAAGAAAAATAGCTGAAAAACAAAAAAAACCTAATAAAACTGAATTTTTTATTAATAGAATACGTAATAATACTATTAGTACTATGTTTTTAATAAAAAATAAAAAAACTAAAAATATTAATGATCGTTTACAAAATTTATTATTAAAATTTTTCCCTTTATCTGATAATTTAAAAATAAATGTTGTGCGTAGCAAAAGATCTAAGAACGTTTCTTTAGAAAATTATGTTCTTAGATCTTTAAAACATTTAAATTTAAGAGGTGTAAGAGTAGAAGCTAAAGGTAGATTAACAAGACGTTTTACTGCTTCTAGATCCGTATTGAAAAGGAAATGAAAAGGTGGTTTAAAAAATGTAGATTCCTCTTTTAGAGGTTTATCTACTATAATGCTAAGAGGTATTGTTAAGTCAAATTTACAATACTCTACTATAAGTTCTAAGAATAGAAATGGGGCTTATGGTGTTAAAGGTTGAGTAAGTAGTAGATAATAAATTTTTATGTGTATGTGTTTATTATTAAAATATTTTATTTTTTAAATATGATTAATTTCAAGAAAGAAAAGCTATAAAGTTAACTTGAAGCGAAATTTACTCACATTTAGCTTAAGCTAAATATATCCTAAGTAAAAACGTTCAACGACTAATTAATCATACATTCTGTTTTCTATTATATAATAGATTAATGTAATAGACTTGATCCGCTTAGGGTTTAAGCTAAAGGTAAATATACTAAATACCAAATATACAAAAAAAAAATAAACACATGAATAAAACTATGCCCATATATTCTCCCAATTTAATAAATATAAATTTAGAATTGGGCTGATTGCCATCCTTCGTATTTGGTAAGAGTACTGCATCACCAGAAGAAATAAGAGCCAAAGAAAAAGAATTAGAAAAACAATTCAAAGAACTTAAAGAAAATCAAGAGGAGCGAAAGAAAGTCGACGAACAGAATAGTATTGAAGGTGATAAGGATTCACCAAATGAAGCAAATTCTGCTGAGGAATTAGAGCATTGAGACGACTGAATTAAACAAGGTAAAAAGACTATCGTGGATATTATTAATTGATTAGCAAATTAATATTTTATTAAATTAATATCTTCTCGTTCTATCTCATTTCCTTTAAGTATTTATTAAATAAAATTTTTTATCATACTTGTTTCCTTTAATTAATTTAGATAATTAATCTTTTTATCTTTAATTAGGGTTAAAAAAATTACTTTTTTATACCCTTAAATATTATATTTTTTTAATCTCGCGTTACTATACTTTTTTTTAATCTCGCGTTACTATATATTTTTTTATCTCGCGTTACTATATTTTTTAATATCGCGTTGCTATATTCTCATACATTCTCGTGTTACTAACTTGTATTATAAAAAAAAAACAGAATGAATAAATAGTCTGAACCATTTTGTGAAAAATGGATAACATAATTGAACAGGCTAATTGCGCCAGGAAGTACAAATTGAGTGCGCAGTTTGGCACCTCGATGTCGGCTTGACTTATCCACATGAATGCAGGAATCATGAAGGGTTCGACTGTTCGTCGATTAATAAGTCACACGAGCTGGGTTAAATACGTCGTGAGACAGTATGGTTTCTATCTTCTAGAGGAAATTAGAATAAAATAAAGATAGCCCCCTCGTACGAAAGGAGCTGGGTATATTAACCTCTGGTTTACCTGTTGTTTATGTGCCCAATATTAATTTAAGTATAGTATTTTTTAATAAATTTTATACAGGGATGTTACTTTCACTTAAGTAAATTTATAGCATAGGCACGGCAGGAACGCTATGTTAGTTAAAAATAAGTGCTGAATGCATCTAGGCACGAAAGTTACTTTAAGATATTCTTAAATATACGTAGTTGAACACTACGAGAATTAGTAATAAATAGACTAATTGAATATAGTCTTTATATTTTATATACGGATAAACACAATATCCTGTTTCTATTTATTACAATTTATATAGGCTTTAGCTGAAAGAATTTAAATGTTTTTAGGTATAAAGTACTAATTTTATATATAACTGAATTTAATTGATATAATTGTAGGGGAATCATATGTTGAAAACATCTACATTCTTTTAACCAAGTCTGGTTAGCATAAAAGTAATGTAGCTGTTTTGTAACCAGCTGAAGCAAGTGCGATACTTGCACTGGACTTTTATTAAAAAAATAATAAAATTTTTAGGCCCTATAGTCAAGTGGTTAAGACATAATGTTTTCGTCATTACATACGAGGGTTCGAAACCCTCTGGGGCTATTATGATTAATATATGTTTATAACAATAAATATATTATTGCGGATTGATGTAATAGTAACATAATTGGCTCATGTCCAATATATAGAGGTGCAAATCCTTTGTCCGCACGTTTAATAAATATAAAGGTTATAGCTTAATTGGTAAAGCAAGCTGCTCATGACAGCTGAGATGAGTGTTCAAATCACTCTGGCCTTAGCTAATATAATAATTATATATTTTATATCCGAGTGCTGGAACTGGTAGACAGGACGAACTTAAGCTTCGTTGATATAATATCATAGAGGTTCAAGTCCTCTTTCGGATAGATAAAAAACAATAATAAAAAAAAATAATTAATAGAAAAAAAAAATTTTTTTTTTATTAACCCTATTATTTCTTATGATAATCCTTATATTTAAAAAGGATAAATATTAAAAACTAAAAAAAAAAAATTGGTATTTATAAATGAACACATATAGAATCTGTAAAAAGCGATGTTGGTTCTGCTATTAATTTATCTCGCAGACTTAAAAATTACTATAATATATCCTATTTAGAGATAGAAATAAAAAAAAAATAATAGTATGATTTATATAGCATTAATAAAATACGGTTATCATTGGTTTAAATTAGAAATACTTGAATATTGTAATCCTTTTGTTTTAATTTCAAAGGAAGAATATTATATTGATTGTTTAAATCCCGAATATAATATAAAGACGGCGGGATCTCATCTGGATTTAAATTTAGTGAAGTAAGTATTGAACTTATGTGTGCATCTAAATTAGGTCGTAATCGCACTGAAGATGCAAAATTAAAAGTAACAGCTGGTAATTGCCAAGCATACTCTGTTTTAGTTACTAATAATACTGATAAATTTTCGTAATTTATATTTATACGAAAAGCATCTATATTTATTAGTATACATCATTCTTATATTGCAAAATGTATAAAAAATCATGGCTTATATTAATGTGAAAAATATACAATTAATGTAAAATATAAATAAATCTAGTTTTATTTTTCGATTAGTTATGATATTTATACTATTTTTTATAAATTTAGAGAAAATTGCTTATTTTTAAACATATATTAATAAGTATTTGTTATTAATTTATTTTTAATAAGGGGACATAGTTTAACTGGTAAAACTACGATTTTGCATATCGTTATTTCAGGATCGAGTCCTGATGTCTCCAATTCTACCCAAATTATCCAATATTGCTTAATAATAAATAGTTTAGGTAGAATTTAGAGGAAATTGCCTCTTTTTAAATATAAGCTCGAGAAGCTCAATTGGTTGAGCGGGGTCTTGAAGCGACCTAGGCTGTAAGTTCAAATCTTATCTCGAGCAATACTTCAATCCTTTTTATGTAATATAATTTTTACTTTAAATGTTTTGTTTATATTGGGTGTGTTCAATTGGCATCTTTAGTATAAAATTTTTGCAAATTAATAAAGTTATATTTGTAACTATAATACTATGTAATATAGCTACTGTTGTCAATACAAAATTAAATTTAATATATATTAAAATTAGAGATAAAAAGGTAATGATGGAATTGGTAGACATGAATAGCTTAGGACTATTTGATTTTTAAATTTTATCCGTTCAAGTCGGATTTACCTTATCTTAAATATAATCATTAATGTATTCAAAATGTTTATGTTGTGGACTAATCGGTAAGTCATAAATTTTTGGTATTTACCATTGGGTGTTCGAATCACTCCAACATAATTTAGTATATTGTATTTATATTGTATTTATGTTTTAAGGTGAATATAGTTCAATGGTAGAGCGACTGTATGTGGCACAGAAGATTCCCTGTTCAACTCAGGGTATTCACCCTTTATCTAATTTAAAGTAAGTTTTAAATAAAAGCCAGGGTAGTTTAATTGGTTAGAACATTAATTTCATGCATTAAGAATGAGAATTCAAATTTCTCCTCCGGCTGTCGCTGTCTAAATATAATTTTATATTTTTTATTTTAATTATATACAATAATATTTTTAATTTTGGGTCTATGTATAATCTTAGACATAATTAAAGCATATTTGTATTTATAACCTAAATTGTTTTTAGTTTTAGGTTTACTCTAACCCAGTTTACTTTTTTTGTTTTTTTTACTAAACGATAATAAATTGAGGTGTCTATGTTTATAAAACATTAAAGATAGGTATATGTATTTTTAATTTTTAACTCTATATTATTATATAAAAAGGGGAAGGAAAAATATATTTTTATTCTAGATAAATTTATCGGAGGGTAGATAAAAAAAAGAATAATAACAAACAAATATATGTAGAATATATGAATAGAGACAGGTTATACCTAACCTAATTAATAAATTACAAGCTAACATGCATCATTATTCATATTTCATTAAATATTATTTATTTTGCAAAAGGAAAAAAGGAAAAAAGGAAAAAAGGAAAATAATATAGTTTAAATGTGCTAAACTACAGGAAGTTAGCTTAATAGGTAAAGTTTATTTAATTTAAAAATAATAAAGTTCGATTCTTTTACTTCCTTAATGTTAATTTATTCTATATTATTTCTATTATTATCTAATGCCGTCACTTTAAGACGAGATAAATCTATACTTTTTAGTCGAGTTGCTTCAATTATACTGATATATTGTTCATTACTAGCTGTTAAGAGTTTAATAATCCAAAATTCCTTTAAAGGTATGGGATTATTTGGTGGTTTATTTCATACAACTTCTATAACACAAATTTTTCAGATCTTTATTTTTTTAATTAGCGCTATAATATTACAATTAACTGCCTTTTATCCTAGAAGAGTGTGGATCGCCGAATATTCATCTTTAAATAAATTATTTTTTTATAAACTATTATATTATAGAACTAAAATAGTAAATAAGATGGGAGAACAATTTAAAATTATTGAATACCCTTTAATATTATTATTTATAATCACTGGAGCTACATTTTTAGTATCAACCAGTGATTTAGTTTCTATTTTTATTTCCATTGAACTACAAAGTTATGGATTATATTTACTTAGTACTTTATATCGTAATTCGGAGTTAGCTACTTCTGGTGGTCTTACTTACTTTTTGTTAGGTGGTTTAAGTTCATGTTTTATTTTATTGGGTACTGGTTTATTATATGCAAATTCTGGTACAACTAATTTAGATGGAATGTACGTAATAACTAGCCTAAGTGATTTAGCCAATGATATTACTAATAATCTTTTATATTGATATAAATCTTATTATATAAATTTTTCATTACTAATATTAAGCGTAGGATTCTTATTTAAAGTAAGCGCAGCACCTTTTCATTTTTGATCTCCTGATGTATACGATGCTATACCTACTATAGTTACAACATTTGTAGCTATAGTCGCCAAGATATCTATATTTATATTCTTATTAGAATTGGTGCATTATACAAGTAATTCTTTATTTAACTTCCAATTTAGTTGAACAAGTAGTTTATTAGTTAGTTCACTACTTTCTTTAATTATAGGGACAGTTGTAGGTTTAACGCAATTTAGAATAAAAAGGTTATTTGCATATAGTACTATCTCACATGTAGGTTTTATATTATTAGCATTAAGTATTAATAGTATAGAGTCAATCCAAGCCTTCATATTTTATTTAATGCAATATTCTATAAGCAATTTAAATGCATTTATTATACTTATAAGTATAGGTTTTTCTTTATATTATTATATAAATGACAATAAGGAGTATAAAGAATTACCTGATAAAAATAATTCTCCAATACAGTTAATAAGCCAGATGAAAGGTTATTTTTATATAAACCCCGTTTTAGCCTTAAGTTTATCTGTTACAATTTTTTCTTTTGTAGGTATACCCCCACTAATAGGATTTTTTGCAAAACAGATGGTACTAAGTGCCGCATTAGATAGTGGTTATGTTTTCCTTGCTTTAGTTGCAATATTAACCAGTGTTATTAGTGCAGTTTATTATTTAAATATTATTAGACAAGTATTTTTTGATAAATCTGAATACAAAACAAATCCAGAACTGGTTAATATAAACTTACATGGAAATATTCTTAAGAATAATGTTTTAGTACAAAAGCTAACATTTAAAACAAAGAATATTATATTATCTAGTTCTTTAACTATTACTATATCCATACTTACTTTAATAATACTTTTATTTATATTTATACCTAATGAATGATTAAGCATGGCTAATATATTAGCATTAATATTATTTAATTCTTAAATGTCAAGTACTACTTTTTTCCTTATATTTATACCTGTATTAGCTATAATTTTATTAGCAGTTAATTTAATTTTCGCTCCACATAATCCTTACCAAGAAAAAAATAGTGCTTTTGAATGTGGTTTTCATTCTTTTTTAGGTCAAAATCGAACACAATTCAGTATTTCTTTTTTTATATTTGCACTTTTGTTCTTATTATTTGATTTAGAAATTCTTCTAGTCTATCCTTATGTAGTAAGTGCATATACAAATGGTATATATGGTTTAGTTATTATGTTAATTTTTTTTTTAGTATTAACATTAGGATTTGCATTTGAATTAGGTAAAAATGCTTTAAAAATAGATAGTAAACAAATGATTAATTTATTTAATAATAAACCTACAACATATTCTGTATTATGTTTATTATTTTTTTCACTAATTTGAAAACATTTGACAATCAAAAATATAATTAAAAATATAACTATTACTAATATTATTTTAGGTTTATTTGCTGTAATTATAATGGCTTTAATAAAACATTCTTTGCTACCTCCTTTTATAATGGCATTTTTACATTTACCTCCCTCTGAATATTATGAATATATTATTTCGGGATCTTTAGCTTTAATGATTAGATTAGGTATTAAGGGTGTAGTATTAGAAACAATAAAGGAAACAACTTTAAAGATGGATGGTATTTCCGGTCCTTCTGGTACTTCAGGTACTTCAGGTACTTCTGGTCCTTCAGGTACTTCTGGTCCTTCAGGTACTTCTGGAACTTCTGGTCCTGAAGGTACTTCTGGTCCTGAAGGTTTATCACAAAAGGATTTAATAGAAAGATCAAAAAAAGAATCTATGCAAAATCTTACTTCTAAATCTGTAAAGATATTTTTACCAGAAGATGTTGTGAATGATCTTAATAATTTGATAAAAAAATTAGAGAAAAATCCTAAGTTGAATACTGAAGAGGCTCTTAGATTAAGTTCGTTCCGAAAATTGCGGAGGGAAAATATGGCGGCAGTTGAATGATTAAAAACATTATCTTTAGATGACCAAAGGAAATTTATGCAGAATAAACAAAAAGAATGAGCTACTGATGAATCAATTAAAGGTTTTAGAAATTCTATGCATCCAATAAAACCAAATAATAATGATTTAATGGATATTGACACTATTACAAGTAGTAATGATGACAATAAAAATAATAATGATGATTTAATGGATATTGACACTAACACAAGTAGTAATGATGATAATAATAAAAAGAATTAAAAAAACTATAATCTACCTTTAGCTTCTACTCTTATACCTCTTAAATTTAGATGTTTTAAAGATCTAAGAACGTTTCTTTAGAAAATTATGTTCTTAGATCTTTGCTTGTACTATAATTTAAAATATATATTTTAAAATATAGTATAAGCTGCTGGGTGTTGGTTTCTACAATTAATTAATAGAAAAAAAAAAGGAAATATATGTTAAAGAGATTTTATCTAAGTTTATTCATTACTTGTGATGCGCCTAGTCCTTGAGGATTATATTTTCAGGATAGTGCTACACCACAAATGGAAGGATTGGTGGAATTACACGACAATATTATGTTTTATTTGGTTATTATATTATTTGGTGTAGGTTGAATAATGATATCTATAGTTAGAAATTATAATAATGTTAAATCACCTATATCTCATAAATATTTAAATCATGGTACATTAATAGAATTAATATGAACAATTACACCTGCTTTAATATTAATATTGATAGCTTTCCCTTCATTTAAATTATTATATTTAATGGATGAAGTTAGTGATCCAGCTATGTCTGTATTAGCAGAAGGTCACCAATGATATTGAAGTTATCAATACCCTGATTTCTTAAATGCAGATGAAGAATTTATAGAATTTGATTCATATTTAGTACCAGAGTCTGATTTAGAAGATGGAGCTTTAAGAATGCTAGAAGTAGATAACAGAGTTATCCTTCCGGAATTAACACACGTTAGATTTATTGTTACAGCGGCAGATGTTATTCATTCTTTTGCTTGTCCTGCTTTAGGTATTAAGTGTGATGCTTATCCTGGTAGATTAAACCAAGTTTCGGTTCTTATTAATAGAGAAGGGACTTTTTATGGACAGTGTTCGGAAATATGTGGTATTTTACATAGTTCTATGCCCATAGTTATCGAATCCGTAAGCATAGAAAAGTTTTTATCTTGATTAGAAGAACAATAGTTAATAAATTAGTTATTATAATGTTTATTATTATTAACGATAATTGTACAAATGTAATACCTAAACCCCCTTTTATTGATGGAGATTAATGTCAATAGGGAATTGCAGGCTTATTTGCGAGGTTTATGTAGCTTTTAAAGTCGTTATAAAGTAGTCTAATTTAAATTTAAATATTCTTCAGTTTTATGTTTAATTTATACGTTATTAAGTTTTAAATTTAATAATTATTATAGAGAATATGTATATAAAAAAAAAAGTAATTTAATGCTATATTTATATTATCTATAGTACTCTCATTAGCTTAATTGGTAGAGCGCTATATCTAAAATATCTAAGTAGTCTAAGTTCGAATCTTAGATGAGAGTTGGGAGAGTTGGATATCTCGGATCAAAAAAAAAAAATGAAATAAAAATAATTTATTAGTTTTATTTCATATTATGAAATAGATTAAAAAATAAATAACTTATATTTAATTACAATTAAATTGTATACTAATTAAAAGTTATTTTTAACCTAAAATCAACGAATAATAAAATACAATAAAGAAAATTATTTTATATTTAGAAAAATAAGCAAACACATACAAATGAAAAAGAACATAAATAGAAATAGCAATAAAAAAAATAGATTATTATATTCGGACTTAGAGATTAGAGGCAATACAGTTTATCGCGTCTTACGAAATGTCAATGTCAGGGGCGATTTAGCTTCTTTTTCTAGTACTACTTCTTCATTTTTCCCTAACTCAGAATCCGAAAATGAAAATGAAAATGAAAATGAAAATGAAAATGAAAATGAAAATTCAGAAATAGGGGAAAACTCGGATAATAACTCACCTCCAATCGATGATGATGGGAGTGGCTACGCAACAGATTCCAATAGATCCTTTTTTGAAGAAGGTACTGATGCTATGATGGTCCATCCTGTAAGAGATATTCCTGAAGATCATTTACGTAGATATATTGCAGATACAGGCGAAATAGTTGATAATCCTGAAGAAATTGTAGGGCCTGAGGAAGATGGAGCCTCCGAAATAATACAAGAATATTCTGATCGGCATGAAGAATTAAAGGAAGAATTGAATAGACGCGAGCGTGAAGGTTGAACTAACTTACCTGTCTCTGCAGATTCAGAATCCAATACTAACAATAATCCAGAAAGTGCTTCTAGTGTTAATAAAGATTCAGAATCCAATACTAACAATAATCCAGAAAGTGCTTCTAGTGTTAATAAAGATTCAGAATCTTCAACTAAAAGGAAGTTTGAAGATGATTCGGATTCTAGTATACAACCACCTAAAAAATTTAAACAAGATAGTAGCGATATTACAGGTGAAACAGAGCCTTTTGATTTTTGTGGAGGGGATGAATAATTTACGGATCCGTGGGGGAAACAAATAGAGCTCCCTTTGATTTGGCGAAGGCTGAATCAGAGCTTGTTAGCGGTTTTATGACAGAACACGCCGCCATTATATTCGTTTTCTTTTTCTTAGCCTAATACTAGCGTATTGTTTTAATATGTATATTAAGTTCTGCTATATTACTTGTTGTAATGTTAACAGGAAGTTTAAATATTACTGTTAATATAGAATCTCAAAGAGCTATCTGATACATTATCCCATTATGCCCTGTGTTTATTATATTCTTTATAGGATCGGTCGCGGAAACAAATAGAGCTCCCTTTGATTTGGCGGAGGCTGAATCAGAGCCTATTAGTGGTTTTATGACAGAACATGTCGTTGTTGTTATATTCGTTTTCTTTTTCTTAGCCGAATATGCTAGCATTGTTTTAGGTATAAATATGAAAAAGAAAATATATAATTATTTTTAACAATCTTATTCATTTAGGTTTACATATATTGTAAATATTTTTATATTACAGTATAAGCTGTTTACTAGTTTTTAGAGATTTAGTTATAGAAAAAAATTAAAAAATAATTAAGTCGATGTTAAATTATCTAAAAATGCTTTCTAAAAAATTTTCGAAGTATTTATTTCTTGTATTACCTATAGTCTCGGTTAAATCTTTATTGGACTGTTTTAGTAATAATCATTGGAGTGTAGAGTACTTTGTCCAATACTTTATGGCCAAATTTATAGTGACCCGTGACCCAAAATTTTGCTTAAACTCTTTCCATATTGTCGCTCAGTGAAAAGTTTAAATGTCTATTTTTATGACCCTTTTTATAATTATGAAAAAAAAAAAATATATATAATGAATTTATCCTTAATACTTTTCTTAATCGGAATTTTAGGTTTCGTTTTAAACAGAAAAAATATAATATTAATGCTTATTTCAATTGAAATAATGCTATTAGCTATTACATTCTTAATATTGATAAGTTCACTTAGCTTTGATGATATATTAGGCCAAA
>Ga0307507_10001897_pt1 | contig 45570 bp, 15 predicted proteins | sample 7_EM_MG_FD_207223 | JGI IMG/M metagenome (GOLD analysis project Ga0307507, IMG submission 207223) | Populus trichocarpa ectomycorrhiza microbial communities from riparian zone in the Pacific Northwest, United States - 7_EM | ecosystem: Host-associated > Plants > Roots > Unclassified | place... | reverse complement strand
GACTATATAAGATTGTATAAGATTATATTAGATAATATATACTAGTTAAATATATAATTGCATGTTAAGAAATATATAGTTACCTTTTAAAGTTGCTAAGTAGGTTAACTGCGTGTTAAGGAATATACAGTTAGCTTTTAAAGTTGTCAAGTAGGTTAACTGCGTGTTATTTAACTTTTAAATATGTTAAGTTGGTTAATTGCGTGTTAAGTTAGTTAAATTGCATATTAAGTTAGTTAATTGCGTGTTAAGTTAGTTAAATTGCGTGTTAAGTTAGTTAATTGCGTATCAAGTTAGTCAAATTGCGTGTCAAGTTGGTCAATTGCGTGTCAAGTTGGTCAATTGCGTATCGAGTTAGTCAAATTGCATGTCAATTACGCGAAACGCGAAAACCAAAGTCTACTTAAATCTCATCCTGCGAATATTTTCCCGATGTAGTTATAGGTACGGTATCCCATTCCATTATTCTATACTATTATTTTAGAGATATTGGCAAGTGGTATTTTTTATAGTTATCTTTAAAATTACTTTTATCGGTTTAGGCTATATATATATTAGCGTACTAAGCTATTTCCGCAAAGATATCTTATACTATTTATTTAAAGCAAGTGCTATATTTATGGTTAAGAGTCTAGTAAAAAACTGCTAAAGCTTCTTTATAATTAAGGATAGGTATAGTAGTTATATTTAAAGGCTTAAGTAGCTCTTGCTTACACTCTTTGTCGTCTTACTACATTAAGTATATATTTGTTTATAAGATGGGAGATAGAGGTAGGCTAGTTATAGTAGTTAAATGAGGTTAGCAGAGGAGTATTAAGTGCTTAGAGTTTTTAATCTTCTTTACTTTAAGCATGCTATTAGATAGGGAGTAATGGGCAGTAATAGATAATAGCCATATTATCCTATACCTGAAACACTGGCGTAAAGGATAGTTAGGGGCAGAGATACAGTTTAAAAAGTTACCAATTCGCTCTATAGTATATTCCTCTATCTCCTTCTCCTAATTACTCTACTACCCCTTACCACATTATTAATTACTTAAATGCCTCTTACGTCCCCTCCACGTGCTCTGCTATGGGAGGCTAGCCCCTAATGCCGCGTATATATACCATCCCCAAGTATCTCTAAGTGCGAAGTGGACAATAATAATGGTAATACCCCCACTAAGGAGGACAAAGAGGTGCATAAGCATTGGGCCAAATATGCATATACGCTAAACGTAGTTATCCTCGTCCCTTATACTGTATTAGTTATACAGCAGCCTACTAAAAAACTATAGATATTACTTGGCTTAGGCTTAAAGTTAGACATCTGCTTAAAGTATATGGATTATAAACAGATCTGCTAGATTTTTTAGGAGCATTATTAACTCTATCCTAATCCAAATTGCGCTATGCTTACCTTATAGGTTATAGCAAAATAAGCTAGGATTATTACTGCAAGCGGCACCTAAAGGCTAACTCTGGAGGCTACTTTTAATACTCTGGTCCTACTTAACAGCGATAATATTTGGAAACTGCAGCTAGGCAATGGCCTCTTATTCTACTTACTTGTGTTACCTCCACTAACTAAGAACGTAACCTTAAATAACTAGAGTATTAATCGCAATCCTATTGCCGATAATAGTTATAGGCGCTAAACACAATCTAAAAGAAGTATGGCCTACTGGGTTACTAGGGGCGCCCCTCTACTAACTAAAATTATAGTTAACGCAAGCGCATCTCTATATCCTAAGAAAGCCTAAAATATATATAGTAAGGGCAGCAGGATAATCCATTTAAGTCTACTAACTCCTATAATACACCTTAAGCCAATATAAGCGGTAAAAAAACGGAACATTTTTAAGACACGTATTAATAATATAGATATGGTAGTTAAGAAGGTGCGTTTTAGTTAGATAGCAAAAAGCCTTATACAGGTATATAATGTCTAGAAATATAAAGTCGATTTTTTACATAGTTGTTAATATGTAAGTTGTACTATGACGCAAATTATAAAGTTAGAAAACTAATATGCACACTAGGTTAATATAGTTAAGATGCTTAAGTTTAACTCCTCTAAATTAACAATTAAGCTTAAATATCTCTATCTGCTTAAGGGGCCTTTTGCAATTAATAAAATAACCCATATACTTAGCAATCTTAGGTTAGGGCTAGCATATATCTATACTAGAAACTGGGTTTATAACGACTTGTGGCGTAATAATAACTTTATTATTATTAACGGCGACCTTACCTATATATTGGGCGAGGTATATAATAGGGGTACGCCATATATTAAGCCGCCTAAGTACCTCTACAACTAACAATCTTAGCAAAATGGTAATATATATAGCCTTGAAGCGAAACTCTGGGGCTTATTTAATGACCAACTACCTAGTATAGCTAGATTCCTAAAATGTAAGAGTTGGCGTATTTCCTGGGTCCCTACTAATAAGAGAGTTTATATAACTATATTGGGTTTTATATTAAAGGTACAAAAGCGCGCGGTATATTTACCTCCTTAGGCTTACTATTTCCAAAGAATAATTAATAGGAATCTATCTCTGCGACTAAGTTTAAATAAACTTTAGTTGCTAGCTAGTTAAGCATCTTTAGCCTAATAAATTATCCACCCACTAAAGCCATAGCGCCCAAATTAATAAACTTATACTTAATACTTTTAGTAAATATCTTTAACTCTAGGTAATAAACCCTAACCCTATTAATTACTACTACTTATACTAGATATTTATTTGTTAAGTTAATATATTTATCTTTACCTAGAAGGCTAATTCTTCTAAAAGCCTTAGGTTTTTAGGAGACTATTTTTAAAACTAGAGGCTCCTTAGAGCTTAGTCCTAGGAGTTTAAGGCTACTAGGAAACCATTACTGGGACTTAGCTACTACTTAGACTTAGAGGCTCTTTGGAAAATTAATCCTAGAAGCCAAAGGCTTCTAGGAGACTAAAAATACTCCTAATTTTATTATAAGGTCAAATATATTCTAAATTGGACCTCTTAGAGACTACTAAAAATAACCCCTACTAAAAATTACATCCCTCTCTCCCTATCTCTTTTCTCCTAGCCCTACTAAACTTCCTAATATAAATATACTTATTTCCTAATAAAGATAGAAAGGCTATATAGAATTGGTCTTTAGAACCTAACTATTAGTATACTCGCTTTATCAACGTGCATGAATATTACTATATGCGATACATATGCGGTGTTAAAGTTGGTAGTTATTTAATTGTCTAGAAGTAAGGGGTTGCTCCAAGGTTAGGTTAGCTAGTCTTACTTCGTGGTCTCGTAACCACGTCACATAACTAACATTCCGACACTGGAGCAACTCTAAAAAGAAGGCTAATCTACACTCTGAAGTCAAGTCTACTTCTAGACTATTCGTAGCGTATACGCAATAGCTAGAGATCTAATTAATACGCAATAAGGAGAAGAAGAAGAATTGTTAGGGGTAGCAGGTTGATATATTACGAGGGCCGCCAAGGCGCTAGTAGTAAGCGAGCCAATAGCGATTTTCTATCCCGGGGATGGAAAATCCTAATTAGCTAGTTAAATTTAGGGTCCGTACCGTCACAATTAGTTACATAACGCTAAGTTAAGTCTAAGTTTGTTCATTCAACCCATCCTATAACTTATAGGTTGATTTAGTTCGTATTAATAAGCCATTAAAGAGCCGCGTAGGGTTTTCCCTTCGTCATGGCGTTAGTAGGGTTGGCCTCTCCGTTAATCCATTTTACCTCCATAATCTATCTCCGTTTATAGGCTTGCTGGAGGCACATTACGTTAATTATTAGGCGTTTTTCTTGGGTGGTTCTGAGTCGTACTAGACAGTTATACAAGGACTTAGAGTTAGTGCAAAGCATAAGTAGAAGGTTAATTTGTAGGATCTTGTCTACTATAGACTTAATCGCAATGCCAATGTTAAAGCCATGGGCTGTGCCGTAGAGTTTAGAAGCTAGTACGCTCTAAGTAACTCTTTTGCACTTAACTAAGCTCTAATGGATGATATTGGCCTTCTTTATAGCATTAGCTAGTATGAGGACGTAGCTAATCTGTAAAGAGAGGTCCTTGTTATTAGCAAACAACGCGTCCATAAATACCAGTAGCTATAGGGTTTTGATATTTAACTTAACAAACTTAAGACCTCTATTGGCGTTCTTAATTTGCCAGTTTAAACACTTATTTAACTATTTTACGTCTTCCTTATTGGGGTTAATTACCTAGGTGGCAAAGAATAAATTAAATAAGGCTTCTGGCTGGCAAACTAAAGTAATATATATACCTTTAGCACGTTGAGTGATGTACTGGTCCTTTAGGGTTAAGGTTCTTGTAGCTCCTCTTAATCCCATACTTATGGCAAGTTTAGTGCTAATTATACTGAGGTTTATACATTGTTATTCCTACGTAAGCGTGGTGCTCCCATTAGTTAGTAGCTGAATGACTCCACTATTAAACTTAATGGGCGTATTAACGGTAAGTTGTTCCCGTTCCTTAGCCATAAACTTAGCCTTATGCAGCTTATTTTACTCTATATTTATAAAGGTCTTATCTGCCAGAAATAGAGTATTATTGGTTTATAGGCCTACAATACCAAAGGGTTTGTTGCTCTGTAGGAGACAGGGGTCATATATAGACTAGTCTATATACAGCTGTTAGATATAATGCGAGTGATATATCTTAAACCAGTGGTTACTGGCTTCCGGTACTCTATAAAGTGGTTTTATAACCTTTAGAACGGAGGCCTCATCAATCCCAAGTTACTTAATTAGCTCGTGCGGAGGTTGTACGTAGAACTCTTAATTTAGTGTGGTAGTTAATTATACATAGGCCTATAAAATATCTCGGAGGTAAAGTCGTGCCTATAGAAGCTTTATAGCGGCGATATAGAGAATTAGTTATTAGCTAACTTATTAAATAGTTAGTAATTAGGTAAGAACCAGTTCCTTTTCTAAGTTATTATAAGCTTGTATAACTAGTTAGGATTTCTTAAAGGCTTTATTAGTTCCCTTATTCTTAATCTTATTAACAAATCACAAGTTAAAGAGTTATACGCCTTATAGTATATCTATAAATCTTACAATCTTAAAAACTCCCTTCTTAAGTAGACCAGTAAGCTCCTTCTATTAGGAGGCGCTAAATTAAGTACTAAATTAACTGTCATCCTGTAGGTAGATGGTAATATCAGTTATAGCCGTAAGTAGAGGGTATTTATGAGGGCGTCCTCTGCCTTATTTTAGGGGTTATTACTAAGCTTTAGTAGGTCTCTCTGAGACAGTCTTAGGAAGGGCTAACCTAAGTAGAGGTTTAGGTGGTGATTCTGGTCCAATAATTTGCTCCTACGATTTAGTTGCTTAAAGGTAGGGTTTTACAACTATAGATTAAAAGGCTGTAGGTCCGCTAGATAGCTTAACAGTACATATTTTACCCTTAATAGTAAGTAAGGTAAATGGTTTATCCTAATAGCCACTTTGGCTAGTGTTTCCTTCTCTCCAGACCAAAACAGGCGAATTTAGTGGGAGATTATAAATTGTATTAGCATTAGGTCCGTTTCGCATATTTAGCGCGTCAGCGATCTATTGTTTAGCTTATAGCTTCTGTATCTCTACTATAGCCTTTTTGATTGCGGTAGCGCGTTATATAACTATAGGGGATGGTGCATTGGATTTAACCATTTGGGGGTAGGCTTTAAAGACTAGAAGTATAGGAACTAGTTCTTTAGGGCCAGCTAAATCGTTAATTACTTTAAATGCTATTTGGAGTCCTATCTCCTTATTAATTTCAGGCATTTTAGTTATAATAATCTGATAGGCTCGCCATAATAGACTATAGTAGCGCTCTACCATTTTAATGGAGTTATGTGCTTTAACTAGTACTCCCTTTATACTAATTCCTATAATAGTGGCGTATTGCTTGAATTCCTTACTGACAAAGTTCTTTCCAGCATTATAGGTAATTAGGTCTAGTGGCCCTAGGTAGATATTAATCCAGCATATCCGTAGAACGTCCTATATATATTTAGCGCTGATATCTTGTAGCTATCTACCAGCTTAGAATTGCGTTTCTTTATTAATAACGTATAGGAGGGGTAATCCGCTAATATACATAATGTTAACAATAATATTGTAGTTAAAATTAATGTTGTCTTATAGGGTAAAGCGGAATCTGCCTAGTAATTTGCTAAACTTTTAACAGTAGTAGCAGAACTTAGTTAGTTGCTTAATGGCCATTCTATCAGTTTTATGGCTAGTATAGTAGAGTAGCTTTTGCAGTTTTTTAACTAAGGGGTGTCTAAATTGGCGATGCAGGCGCCGTAGCTCTATATCTATTAAGTAGCAGGGGTTCACATTAAAGGATTCAGATAAATATAACTATAGTAATAAGCTCTATAGGAGAAATAGGTAGCCAAACCGTTGCACTACTAGCACTCTTTTAGTGTAAGTAATAACAACATTTTTAAGGTTGTTATAGTAGATTTAGAGTCTGTCTATATCCGCTAAACAGAGTAAGAAGGGGGTATCCGCATAGACAATATGAAACTATATCTTGCCTATAGGGGTGACAACATCTATAGTTTTAATAGAGGTAGCAATTCTAATGCCAAACTGCACGTTAACTTGTCCTTTAGTTAAGGTATTAAGTCTTATAGATTAGTCCGCGTTTTATAGTGCCTAGAATTGTCTATAACCAGCCATAGACTTCTTTAACGTACTAGTATTAATTATAATTCCTATAAATACCGTGGAAGTATAGCGTAAAGCGGCGGTTATTATATTATAGTTAAACGGGTCAGTTTCCGTAGTAGGTTCCATAGAGGTTGTAGTAAGTAAGTAAGCGCAAGCCTTATTAGCTAGTTCTACGCTTATAGAGGTTACTTCATCTATAGTAAGAGTTCTAAATAATGTAAGGTAGTAGCTATTAGGGTCTTCTAGTTCTTCCTCGCTGTTGTTATTATTAGTATTTTTATTAGCGTCTATATCTAGCACAAGAGCTTCAAAAGTCTTATTACACTTATTGTTATCGTCTCCTTTACAGTAGATAGTGTATTGTCTGAAGCATTCTTTAAAGTTACCGTTGCGGCCCTTGTTATTATTAAAACGTCTTTTATACTTATTTCTAGAACAGTTCCGCTCCTCCTCTGTATGTTTCCATAAGCGGCAGCTCTCCTTTTAGTAAATGTGGTACTTGGCCTTTGGGGACCTAATGGTGTTTTGTCTATAGGAGCGGGTTCGGTTACAGTTGTTATGGATATCACGGCGGTATATGCGATCTGTAAAGTAGGCTGCTTAAGACGGTCTTATTAAGGCCTAGAAGGGGTGTTCCTTCTCCTATATAACTATAGAAGATTACAACTTACTAATTAACTAGGAGAGGTCTTTAGAAGGGTTAAAAATGGCGATACGGCATACTGATACTCCTTGGCAAGCAGTGACTAGCTTATTTATAAGGAAGAGATCTGTACGGAACTCTAGGTATAATCCATAGCGATATTTTAAGAGCTTGTTAAGAAGTAGTTGGAAACTCTAATAGATTTACTTATTAGGGTTCTCATTAATAATTCCTTAAAAGTTAGTAGCGTTTTATTTAGTAAGGTTTCTCTAATAGTACTCTAGTCCTTTAAAGAAGTGACGCATGTGGTTATATGCCTCAGTGAATAATCTAGTTAAAAGGCTGCTATTGTAGTAGTAATCTTAAGCAAGTCCCTTTAGTATGGTTAGGAATGCAGTTATATAGCCTTTAAAAGGTAGACTAGCTCTCTTGCAGATATTATAGAAGATAGTTAACTTAAAGTTAAAGCTATCACTCACTCTATCGTACTTCTGGTTGTCTGTATAGATCTTAGCAATAATGGCTGCCTCTTTACTGTACGTAGGCAGGTGTATAGCAGGGTCGGTATTAGTAGTACTAGGGTAAAGATACTGGGTAGGAGGGGGACCAGGTAGGGTAGGGGCGGTTACTAGAGGGAGGGTAGAGGTAGTTACTACAGGCAATAATTACTGATTCTACGTCTATAGGAGTTAAGTAAGGAGAGTAAGTAGTTAATCTTGGGTAGAGGTAGGTGCGGCTTGCTATTAGGTAGCGGTTGGTGCAGTTTGCTAGGGTATAGATACAACAGCTAGTTAGGGTGTTATAGGGGTAGGTATTTACGTTCCAGGTGTTATAGCTGTAGCTATAGGCTAAATTACAGGCGTTAGAGGTAGTAGAGGTAGTTAATAGTTTACAGGCGTCGGCACTGTGTGGGAAGGTAGTAGGCTACAGGGGGGGGGGTCATAGGAACTAAAGAGGCTATAACTAACAGGGTTATAGCTTGATTTAATATTAGAGCTATTTATATTAAGTTAAGTTGTTCTTATAGTGCCACTGTAATTATAGGGCTAACTTCCTTAACAGCTCCTGTGATTTCCTTATCTGTCTATTCGTGAGGTTCCTCTTCTGTAAGGATATTATGCAGAACCTTATAAAGTGGGTATCTGTTGCTATATGTGGCGATATATACTCCTCTTTAGAGTAGGTAAGTATGGAGCTTTACTCTAGTAACAGAGCGTATCTTTCTAAAGTCCTTAATAGTAAAGCCTTTAAATTCTTCTTGGAATAGCGACCATAGTATATAATCCGTAAAGTTCTTATATATATACTCATAGATTTTCATTTCCACATATTCTTCTAGGTCTTCCTCTGAGGCAGTTGCTACGTTAATCCCGTAACCATGTCTAGTGATTCTCTCTTTCTATTTAGGATCCATTTTGTTATACAAAGCAGTATACTAGTCCTTGTGTATGTTGTAGTTTAAGGTTAAGGTTGAGGTCAAGGTTGAGGTCGTTGAGGTAAAGGTATTAAGGTGAGGGTGTTTGGGTATGTACGTCCTTTATAGCCGTCGGGCCTATAAAGTATTCTTAGCAAGACTGCGATTCTCTTAGCGATCTGTTGTATTGGCTGTAAGGCCAGTACAAATTCTCTTAAGCTTAAGGGAGGTTGTAATCTTCTCCAAGTAAAGATACAATTCTCTAGGCGATTTGACACGTTAGCAGTTAAGCTAATACGTGGTCTTGAGCTTTAAGGGTAATATAGCTTTCTCCTTTAACTGAAATAAATAAGGCTAGGCAATCCGTGTACTGTTTCCAGTACGGTTCTTAAGCTCTAGCTTATTGCGTATTTCCTGATCTGTACGTCTACTGATTAGTGTCGGTATACTTGCTTTATCAACGTGCACAAATATCACTATATGCGATACGTATGCGGTGTTAAAGTTGGTAGTTATTTGATTGTCTAGAAGTAAGGGGTTGCTCCAAGGTTAGGTTAGCTAGTCTTGCTTCGTGGTCTTATGACCACATTACATGACTAACATTCCGACACTAACACTTAATTTTATAAACCGCCTAAGTATAGCTTTTAAAGTGTAGAACGCCATTTAATATTATATGGCTTTCCTTGCATACTAGATAACTATAGGGAATTTTTATATCTAGTGCAAATAAATAGAGATATTTATCCTCAATATAATCCATTATCTTAGCTGGCCGACTCTAATAGAAAATCCTCTACTAGTAAGGTAAATATTTATTACCTATATAAAATAGACACTGGCAAGGGTTATATTTTAAAGGAAATAAATAAGGCGTTGCTAAATCTTCCTACTTTATAGCTATCCCTTTTAACAAGTTAGGAGGCGTATTTTATTATTAAGCCTCTTAAAGTAAGCATAATTTTATAAAATTTTAGATAAGATTAATCCGCTAGTTAAGGTTTACTAGCTCTATAAGATCTCTATATAGGCTGTAAAGTAATTCTATAATATAGGCCCGCTCCTTTAGCTAGTAGGTAGTAGTGGCGGCCTAATTAGCGGCGCTTAAATTATTAGGTAATACGCCTTTGCACTCCTCCTTAAGCTCTATTATATTATTGTTTATAAAATACGCTTCTCTAACTATCTATTCTGCGTTATCTTATAAACATTTTATCTTTTAATTTAGAGTAGCGTTTACTTTTTTTTCTATTAAATAAGGTCTACTTTATTGGAAAGAGTAAAAGGCTTAGAGCTATTTTGTATCTGTCTTATTTTCTTTATTAAAGCATTTCTTTACTAACGCAACTTAACTATCTTTAGGTAATTTGCAATTTCGCATAACTGCTCCTTAGTTGGCTCTTTTAGCGCGAGCAGGTTAAATATTAGGCTTATATTTCCCATAACCTTCACCAAAGCCCTATTAGATAGCTCATCTAAATATACTACCTAGACATTATACTTAACGCGCTAATTAATATAAAACTGAAATATGCTATTGTAAGAGTAGCCCATAACCTGGTCTTATTTAGTAGCAGTTGCCACGTCTATAAATTTAGGTAAAGTTAGCCTAGATTTATAGAATAAGTAGGATTAAGCTAATAGGGAAGAGTGTACTATTAACAGCATTTCCAGTAGCGCGTTAGATACATAATTACAACAATAGCTGCTTAATACTAACATCGCGTCCTAGTTGCTTTATATAATGGCGAGAAGTTTTAGCGTGTAGGGGTATAGGGCTCTTTTTAGACGTGGAAGTTTAGCCTCTATAATATTCTAGTTTGCAAAATATAGGTTTATTTAGCTTACTCTCCTTCCACCTAAAGATTCTGTATAGTTTTTAAGTAGGAACCTAAGTATATAGAATTTTTTTTTAGGGCATTATATGGTTAAGGCGGCGAAGGCATTATTATAAAGTCCTATAGTAACTATAAGGGTAATAGGACAAAGGAAAGGGTTAGGATTCTAATATAATTTATACGTTTTCCTATAAACCTATTAGCCTATAAATATAGGGAAAGTAAAATAGAGATACTTGCGGTTAAGGCTTTTAATCCTCTTCCTTTCTGTAGATTATTATAATAAACATAGCTAGCACTATATAATCTCTAACTCAAACTGTAAGTATCGTGATATCCTAGTAGAGTATTAATTTTAACTTATTTATATCCACGCCTATAAAAGAGAAATTGTCCTTATTATCCTTGCTATTATTTAAATATATACTTTTATATCTATTGTTAATTTTATTAATAATATTATAAGGGTTAGCTTCTTCTATATCGCTCCCTATAACCTTATTAACTTTCTTTATAGCTATATTAACTAGTAAGTATGGCTAAGAGCCTATATAGGTGGCAAACAGTAATAGTAGAGTAAGGAGTAACCACTGTTCCTTATTGGGATATACCCAGATGTTAAACACCTAGTAGTAGTGTAATACTCAAAAAAGGTCATCAACTAATAATACTAGTTTATTCTGTACAGATATATTAAAATTATACTCCTTTCTTAGGATTTTAATATACTGTAGCACTTATGTCAGTAATAACGCCTTTAGCCTTTATAGATAGAATCTATACATTATTTACGTCCTTTATTACGTCTTCTTCTATCCAGCTATTTATATATTCTTTAAATAGCATCTTAAGTACTCTTTAGTACTAGTGGAGACTGGATTTCTTCTATATATAAGGGAAGCAATTTAAGACCTATTAAAAGAACGCTATATAATCTCCTGTTGTTAAAGATTTTAGAAAGTTAGTAGGACTTTAGTTGATCTCTTTATAATATCTAATTGCTAGTAAGTAGGATTTGTAGGATAATAAGTACTTAACTTACAGCTTCCACTTCCTCTATACTCTGCTTATATTGGTCTTAGTAGTATTTATAGGCTCTACTTTAACTAGACCTTATAGTGCTAGTTTTTTACTAAGATTTTTGTAATAATCGCCTGCGTGCTTAACCCTCTTTTATTAGGGTTGCTTTCTTTAAACCTATATTATTATCTTATAGGCCCAACTATAGGCAATAATATGCTAGAAGAAGGGTAAGGATTTAAGGGATAAAAAGGAAGCGGAGAAGGGCGATAGAGTAACGTAGGGCTGTGGGTGGGAGGAGTATAACAATTATAAGTAAAACGGCAGTAGAGGGGCAGTAAAGCAGCTAAGGAGCAGCGAAGAGCAATCTGAGCGCATAAGATGGAGGAGCGAAGATATGCGCTAAAAGAATAAAAGGAGGAAAGAAGTCTATAGTTTAGGTTAAGAGAGTTTCGGTATTAAAATGGGGAAGGGTAAGTTGTAAATGGCAGTAATAAAGAAGAGGCGGGTTGGGTAAGAGGTTGGCGTAAGTATTTATACCCTTTCTCCATGGTGCTAACTAGGTCAACTTTTAAGGACCCAAAGCGTAAGCGCTTCAATAGTATTCTAATATGGCAGGTTTTATAGGTAAGGGTAACCAGGAGTAAGGGCAGTGATAGGGGTAACACGCCTAAGGGCGGCAAGGGTTATGGGGTTTAATGTAGTATTAGAGCCTCTAAAAGCAGCGCCCAAACTATCTAAATTTGGATACTCTAATACTAAAACCCCAATTATACCTAGTAATAAGCTTACTATAAACCAAGGGTATAGAATTTATCCTATTAGGAGATATAAACCTCTACTACCTATAGTAAGGGGGTATCTATATTGCTGCTAAATAATGGGCAGAGTGTCTACTAAGAGCTATAGACATCTAAGGCCTTAAACTAGCCACCTATTATAGAGCGAGTATAAACGGTAATAATATATAACAAAGTAGATATTATTAAGCTATGTATATAAACTGCGTAATAAAGTCAAGACGTTATATAAGAAGAGAAGGTAAGAAAAACAAGAAGAAGGGGTATATATTATTAGTTTGGTTGCTTAGTTAATATATATACAGAGTAGAATAGGATTTAAGTAGCGGTCCTAGCAGAACTTAGTAGGATTTAGTAAACTTAGTAGAATATAGCAGAATGCGGTAAATTGCTATTAAATTGCCAGTAGATTACCGTTAGATTATTATTTCGCAGTTAGTCTCTTCTTACTATGTTAGTAGAAACAGGTAAACGTATATAAGATATTATAGAGATGTCCTATAACAATACCCCCCCTTTAAACTTAAGCTTCTGCAAGATAGGGCTATAGTAGTTCTAGGTAGAGTTTATAAAAGTCTTCTGTAGCTTATATAAATCCTATAGAGTTAACAGGTTCCTATAAGGGCTTAGTAAAGCCTCTCCATTTTATAAGGTATATATATTTATATTTCCATTTATTATACTTAATATTATTAACTCTTTTAATAAGGTACTTATTCTTACTATCTACTTTAACTAGTAGGGGAGGGTTTTAGATCTATCTAGGCAGGGCATCTAATATAGGGGCGGTAGAATAGAGGACTGACGTATAGAATATAGGGTAGATTTTAACCGTATTAGGAAGTTTTAGTTAGTAGGTATAAGGAAAGACAACTTTTTCAACCTTATAAGGGCCGGCGTTCTTCTAATTAAGTTTTTTAGTAGGTTGTTTTATGTTTAGATTTTTTATATCTAGCCAGATAAAGTTGCTAATTTAGTAGGCTAGTACTAGGGTTTAGTTCTTATTTACTGCGGCTTTATAGATAGATTAGGCCTATATCATTTTATTAGTAAGGAACTCTTATAGTTCTTCTATCTTCTTTATAAATTTATTTACTTCTATAACTTATAAGGCCTAATAAGCTAGGCAAGGGACATTACTAAAGGGTTTAAAACCCATTTATAAATGCTAGCCGTAGTTGGCCAGGAATAGGGAGATCTTTATAGTTTTTAAGATGCAGTTATTTATAGTAAACTTGGTAAATATAAGCCAGTCTATTTAGTTGTCTTATAGATATAATATATATATCTAAATATATTATTCCATTATAGCATTTGCACATTCCGTTTAACTATCTATTTCTAGGTAGTATGCTATAGATAATAGTGCTTTAATGCGGAGTTAGGTAGTTAGTTCTTTCTAGAACATAAAGATAAACTGGCTACCTTTATTAGAGATAATTGTTTTAGGGAGTTTGTGGAGTTTCTATATATAATCCAGGAACAGTTAGGTAATAGCAGGTATTAATATATTAGGGCAGGCAATTAAGTGTCTTATCTTAGATAGTTGGTCTATAACTACTATAATGTTTACATAGCCTTTACTTACGGAGAGGTCAATAATAAAGTTAATTAAGATATCCTTCCATCTTTAGTCCAAAACAGGTAGTGGCTTTAGAAAGCCATTATATGTCTTATATAAAGCTTTAGCTTATCAGTAGGTATAGCAGCTAGAGACGTACCTTTATATTATATTATATATATTCAGCCAGTAGTACTCTTATTAGAGTAGTTTTAGGGTTTTTCCACGGCCTAGGTGGCTAGCTACTAGTAGGTTATATATATATTTAAGAAGCTTAAGCTTAAGCTTAAGTTTATTGTGGTTAGGTATAACTAGGCGGTTCTAGTAGTATAAACAGTCTCTATAAGCTTTATATTTACTTAGAGACATCTTTTTAGAGCGTCTAACGCTATCTTAAATTAGCTTAAATATCTCTTAGATAAACTTATTATTTAGGTATTTATTAATTATAATCTATTTAATTAATTAATTAGTTATTTTAAGGATGTATACTATAAGGTCTTTAGCTAAGGAATTAAATAATTTAGGGTAAAGCAGGGTTTAATTATAGTAGGCGTATAATTCTTCCTATGCTAGTATATCTTATAAACATTAGGTTAGGGCATTAGGTTTTTAACCTTAAACGCCTATGTAGTATATAATTAAGAACTAAAAATAAAATAGATATTCTAACTAGCGGGCTTAACAATAACTTAGCTGTTTTATAGTTGTAAAGTACTATAGATTCTTATAGTCGCTAAGGACTTTAATTAAAAATCTGGCGCCTTCTAGTTTAGGTTACTATTATTTAAAATATCTAATAATAGCTAATAATTCCTTATTATAGATCTTATAGTTATATTTAGCTAGGCTTAGTTATTTTAAGAAGTATGCTATAGGGTATAGTACTCCTTCCTTATTATACTAAGATAGAATACCTCTAGTGACATAGTTAGATAAGTTAGCTTCTATAATACTCTTTTAGTTTAGGTTAAAGTGTTAGAGTATAGGTATAATAGTAAACATAACTTTTAGATAGGTAAAGGCCTTCTTACATTCCTTATTAAAGATAAAGGTTTTATCCTTTTAGGTTAAAGCTATAAGGGATAAGACTAGGGCAGAGAAGTTATTAATAAACTGTTAGTAGAAGTTAGCAAATCCTATAAAGGCTCTTATATCCTTAATATTTTTAGGTTTTAAGTAATAAGTTATAAGGCACTTCTGCTTATAACGAGAGGCAGTAAATAGAAGCTTAAGGTTATTCTAATTAATGGTTACCTTATATAGCTTTATCTAAGGTTGTTTAAGGATTACTAGGTAACCTAGGGTAGTTATAAAAAGCCTAATCAGTTTTTTATAGTTTAGGTATTAGAGTTTTAGGAATACTATATAGGTAATATAGCCTAAATAGTGCATTTACTATTAAATCTAAATATGTTAATATGCCGGTTAAGGGGGGTTAGAGTAAAACCATTATCTTATATAAAGATCTTATTAATAAATTCTATGCCACTAGCTCCTATATTAATTAGGACTTAAGTATTAGCCTATTAATTATTCTACTAAAAATAATAGTTAACAGTTATACTGCAATCCTAAAGGTTAGAGTTTATAATATCTAGAGCATTTAACAAGATCCTAAGGCAGCGCTATTTTAGAGAGCAACTTAGCTCCAGGGCCTTCCTTTTAGAGGTAATTAGGGCAGAGTTCCTATAAAATATTAGTTATAGCTTTATCCTTATAAGTGGTATTTACTAGATATGGGGCTAGAACTAGGTAAAGATTAGGGACAGTAACTAAAGGATCAATACAGTAAACGGTTATTAGTATTGGCCGTTTTATAAATTGTATTAGGGCATAGAGATAAAGTAGTATCTTAAAATATAATCCTTGCTTCCATATTTAAAATAAAGGCCTAGCTTAATATGTTATTCTTATTTAGAGGACCCTAGTAGAGCGTACCCTAGGGTCCCTATATTAATATCTATAGTATTAAGGTGCTTAGGCTAAGATAATAACTTAATAAATGTTTATAGAGTTGTCATATTATATTAGGGAGTAGACTTTAGTATTAGGCGTAGTATATTAATAACGTTTATATAGGCGTTAAGGGCTCCTATATAACAAAGCCTTATAGGAAATACCATAGTGGACTTGTTATTGGGCTAGGTTATATAGGTAAATAGAAAGCCAACAATATAATAGGTACAAATAACAACTAGTAGAGTAGTTGCCTAACAGATTAACTCTAATAATATTCTAAGATTTACTATAAGAAAAGGAACTATTTAGGTAGGGACTATGGTCCTTTAAATACACATCCATACTCCTAAGAAACTCCCCTTATATATAAAGTATGTAATATACATAATATATATAACATACACTGCGTACACTACGTACACTACGTATAATATTATGTGACTTACTTACCATTCCTTGTTATATAGTTCCACAGGTTCCATCCTAGACTATACTTATATTAACTAACTAGCTTCTTCCAACTCCTCTTTAAGTAGTTATAATATTATACTTAAAGCGTCCGTAATACTATTTCCCTCCTCTTTATCTTTATCCTTAAAGATTCCTAATATCTCCAAGTTGTTTATTAGAGGTATAATATCCGTCTAATTAATTTGGTTAATATTATCGCTTATTATACCTAAAGCTCCTTCTTCTTCGCAAGCATAACGCCGCACTCAGACTGTTACTGCGATACTGTCTCTTAGTAAAGTAATGCCATCTCTATATTCTTGTTGTGCGAAAGAGGGGTTAGCCTACACCACGCTAGCGAGCCCTCTATCTTAGCAACCCTCTTTCTGCTTAGAGTGCACTAAAGCAAATATTTAATTGTCCTATAGTGTTTACTTAGTTTCTAATACTAAATATACGCGTCCTATTACTATTAATAGCCTTTAAGTACCCTTATTAATTGCTATTAGGGTCCTAAGTTTAATCTACTACTATAAAACTTAATAATAAGCTTTTAGTAGCACTGGCTAAACTTTATTGTTCTTATAAAGCTAAGTAAGAGGCTGCCGCTACTTAATAATGGGCTCTTAACTCTTGTCTAGCTGCTTCTACTTAGTTAATCTATCTTAAGAAGGTTTGTAAGAGGGTATATTCTAAGAAGTAGAAACTTGTGGAATAAGGTCTTTAGGAACTTAGTAATAAAAGAATAGACTTTCTTTTAGTAGAAAGGGAAACAACTCCAAATACCTTAGCAGGTGCTCCTCTTAGGTCCCCCTTAGGTGACTTATTCTTTAGTAACTCTTCTTTATTAATGCTTCCTAACCCTTTTTCTTTTAATACTCCTATACCTTTTTTATAGCGTTCTTTAAGTTATCTAGTAGTTTTTAGGTAGTCTTATTATAGCCTATCTACTTTACTTTATACTATATTTTATTATTAATGTCCTTATAACTAATAATCTTTAAAACTTCCTATTTATCCTCTTTCTAGCCTCTATATATATCTACCTTATAAACTAGTGGCTTAATATTTCTATATACTAGCTCTAGCATTGCAATGTGCTATATAGGGTAGATCTTTATTTTCTCTAGTAAGTTAAGTCTATACATAACTTCTAAGATTTTTACTTTAATTATAAATAGTCCTAGTTTAACATAGTCCAACTTCTTACTTAGTCGTTAACTCTTAAAATTTTTATATAGTAGCCATACTTTATCTCCCTCTTTAAGATCTGGTCCCTTAGATCTCTTAGCGTTATAGTACTTTTTCTTTTATTCTTATACTAGTTTAGCTATTTCCTTAAGGTATACATAAAGATTTATTAAGTTCTCTATTCTTTGCTTGGCTATACTACTTATTTTCTTTACTTAATATAGCGATAATAATGTTCTTAGCTTATACCTATAGTTCGCCTTAAAAGGTAACATGCCTATCCCTTCCTATAGTATTGCATTATATATAAACTATATAATTAGTAGTAATAATACCTAATTACTCTGCGCGTAATTAATATAGTACCTTAGATACTGTTCTAATATTTAGTTTAGTCTTTCTATTTAACTATCTGTTTATGGGTAATATATAGTTAACGTTGCCGCTTAAACCCCTTATTCTGCTAAAAATACCTCCTAGAATACTGCTATAAATCTTAAATCCCTATCTAATATAATTTTTATTAGTACTCCGTGCCTTATAAATACTTCTTTTATATAGATTCTAGCTATATCCTCTACTAAGATTTCTTCTATATATGCTATAAAGTAACCCCACTTAGTTAACTTATCTACTATTACTAAAATCGCATTATAATCTTATCTGGTAATAGGATCTTTTAACTTTAGTAGTTTTATAATAAAATCCTATAATATAACTTCCTATGGCCTTTCTGGTGTTTTAATAGGTTGTAGCCCTCCGTACGGCTTATGCCTTATTAGTTTATTTCTTTAGCAATCTAGCCATTCCTTAGTAACTTATCTTACTAGTTTCTAAATTTCTTAAATAATGTACTCCTCTTAAAGTCCTAACACTAAGCCTATAGCTCCGTTGTGTCCTTAAGTTATTCCTTTATAAAAGTCTTCCACAAGCTCTTGTACTACTGCTTTTAGCACATATATAGCCTCTCAGTGCTCGTATTGCTCTAACTCTAGATCCTTACTCTATAATTCTTAAATCCTTTATAACCACATACTCTCTAGTACCTTATAGTTCTTTTCTTCTTTTATTGCTGCAATCTTGAGATAATTATACCTAATTAATCCGTCCTTGTCTTGGCGTAACATTACTCCTAATAGTTTTTCTTTGTTTTACAACTCCGCTCTTCTACTAAGTGCGTTAGCTCTCGCGTTTTTAGTACCCTTAGTATACTAAATTTTGAAATAATATTCTATAAGCATTTCCGCCTATCTAACTTGTCTATAGTTAAGTTCCTTTATTGTTAGGAACCCTGTTTAGCTCTTATAGTCTGTCTTAACTATAAATGGTTTCTCTATACCTTATAAAAATGCTCTCTATTCCTTAAGTACTGTAACTATACCTAGCAACTCCTTATTATAGATATCGTAGTTTAACTCTAGTGGTGTCATCTTTTAACTATAGTATGCTACTAGATGCCATCCATCTGGATACTTCTGTAATAGGCATGCTCCTAATATAAAGTCTAATGTATCTGTTTCCACAACCATGTCTAACTTTAGTTAATAGATCTTAAGGATTAGATCCTAGGTAAACAACTCCTTAAGTTCCTTAAATAGTTTCTTCTGCTTACTACTGTGGGAGGGTACGACCACTCTCAGATAGGAAAGCCACTGTGCTGTCGGTCTATCGGTCGGTCGGTCGGTCGGTCGTAATCAGTCAGAAGTAATCAGTAAAGCGGTCAGTAAGAAGAGAAAAGGGAATGTATTCTGGTAGGTCGTGATGATAAGGAGGGAAGCCGAAGGCTCAATATATACAGGAAAATGCCAAGACACTGAGCATGGGACATTTTACCCCACCACATACCTCCCCCACCAAGAACGTTGTCCCCTAACGTTCTATACTATAGAAGAATAGACAAATAAAGGTATAGCAAAAGCAGAATAGAAAAAGGAAAGCATATCCCTAAAAGAGCACAGGAAGCCTTACTCTTCCGTTATCTACAGCTCAGATCCTATCTTTCTACTAGTAGTAACTAGGACAGCAGTAACTAGAAATAATAACGGTAACAGTAATAGCAGTAACAGCAGTAACAGCAGTAACAGCAACGGTAGTAGAAACAGTAATATAGCAGATAGTCAGCGCGGTAAAATAAAATAGAATAGTCGGCGGTAGAACACTCAGTAGAAGAACTCGGTAACAGTTAATAAGCAGTAGAACATCCAATAGCAGAACTTTTGATAGCAGAACACTTGGTAGCAGCAGACGGTTAATGGCAGTCGGTTGGCGATAGTTGGTGGTAGTAGTCGGTTAGTAGCAGTGGCAGAACAATCGGAACAGCGGAACGGAACGGTCGGTAGGAACAGTAGTCAGAATAGTCAGAATAGCAGCAGTAACACGGTCAATGGCGGTCGGTCGGAGGCGGCTAGTCGGAACGGCGGCGGCGGGGCGATCGAAACGGTAGGGTATGGCGGTCGGGAGAGCAACAGTAGAGCAGTCAAAGCAGTATTAGGCCTAGAACAGGTCGGTCGGAACAGTTATCTAGCAGATCTCGCAGCGGCACAGATTCGACACAGTAAGATAGAACAGTAGAGACGGAGCAGTCAGTCGAGACAGCAGAGACGAAACAGCTGGACGGAACAGTGGCAGTAGCAGCGGTGACGGCAGGGCAGTTGATCAAAATAGCAGAGACTCTGGCTTAATTTGGTCGTTCAGCTGGTCGTTTGATATCAAGACTCTGCATCTAGCTCTGCGTCTGGCTGTGCATCTGGCTGTGCATCAGTAGCTCTGCACTGCACATTCTGCGTCCGTGTCTGCGTGCGTGCCTGTATGCCTGCTTTGACTGCTGGCCGAAGACTGTCTAATTGGTCGGCGACGGCGTACTGCAACTGATCGTTCGGTCGTTCGATTAGGGTAGAAAGTCGGTCCAGTCGAAGGCTCTGATTGTTCCGATCTGAATGCGAGGACGGCGTTCAACTGATCAAGATTTGATGAGGCCCTGGCTTGACTCAAGGTATCTTCTGCTGCATGTACGACTGAGGCTTTACATCCGTAGACAATTGATCAACACTTCCGTGTAGACGTGCAATCGGTCAAGGCTCCGCATCTGCCGTTCGATCAAGGCTTCGCATATATAGGCGTCCAGTCAAGCTGCCGTACTGTTGTCCAATCAAGGCTCTGCACCTGTATGTTCCATATCCGTAGACCCCGTGTACGACTCCGTGTACGACTCCGTGTGAGACTCCGTGTAAAGTTCCGTATCCATGTCTGTATGTCTGTAGGGAGGATCGTTCTGGTTAACTTCCGTAAGCGTTAAGACGGGCAGCAGTCAATTGATAAAGAGGGTCAAAGGGAGAGGCTCCTGCAGAGGCTCCAAAACGTCAACTGGCGGTGCTTCCGATAATCTTCCGGCCGTGTACTGGTTTCCTGATTAGGCCTAGTTCCTGTCTGTCTGCCATTGTAGGATCTTTGACTGCTGATCGAAGACGTCTGACGGCGACGGTGACTGATTTGATTTGACTGTGGCAACGTACGACCGACTGACGTTCAAATAGGGTATCAGGTCGGCCCGACTGAAAGCTCTGGTTGATCCGACTTGACTGTAGAGGCGGCGTCCGATTGATTAAGATTTAACTGAGGCTCTGGCTTGACTTAAGGCGTCTTCTGCTGTACGTACGATCGAGACTGCATCGTCGCATGCTCAATTAAGGCTTTGAATCCGTTGACGTTCAATTAAGGCTCTGCATCTGCGGACAGTCGATTAAGGCTCTGGCTGTACAGTCGTTTGGTCAAAGCTCTGCATCCGTAGTTGATTGAGGCTCTTAGTGTCTACCAGACGTCTAATCCAGAGACCTGTCCTAAGACTTCCTTCCTCGTGAGCATAAACGGTAGCTTCCAGTAGACCATTTCCGCGGGCCCGGTGCCCTTCTAGACGTCCTTGATAGCTGCTTTCTTCTCTTTTTAGACTGTCTTTGCCCTTGGCTTCTTTGGCGCATCCTTGAGCTTTTGCGGCTGCTTCCTTGCCCCTGCTGCTGGCAGTACGCTTTGACCTCTTGTATCCTTAATCTTCTTCCGGCTTAAGAACCTTCTCTGGAATTGCCTTCTGCTTTTAGTCTCTTTGTTGTTGTCCTACTGGCTTCTGCGCTTTACCTAAGTCATCCTTGACATCTTTAAGGTCATCCAATGGCAGCTTCTTGGCTGTTGTGACTACCTCCGTCGCATATCCCTTGCCCTTGTGTCCACAATGCAGTCCTTTGTCAAGACGACCTCTGAGGAAAAGCGCTGGCTCCTATACGTCTAATTCCTGCTCCCCTTGTAATCCTTGATATGATCCTTTACTAGCTTATCCCGATATGGCTTGGTCCTGTCTTCAGTCGCATGAGGAGGTTTAGGCTTAACGTGGTTAGCTGTGCCCTCCGTATGATCTCTTGCAGAGCATCTTTGTCAGTGCCTCTTCGTATACTGCTTTACCGTTTCCGTAGTACTTGATTTCCAATGTCATGCTGCCGCCCTTGTGTAGGTCCCTTCCTTGCCGCAGTGTCTGTTCTCGTTGTGTAGCTGGTGCAGTGCTGAATTCGGATAGCGGTTGCGGAGCTGCGATCAGCTGTCGTTCGAATAAGGAACAAGGTCGGCCCGGTCGAAGGCTCTAATCTGACGACATTTGATTGACTTGCTTCAGTGACGTGACGTGCTGCTATCGAGGCTCTGGCTTGATTCGGTTCTTCGACTGACCGTAGCTTTTGTGTAGTCGTTTGATCAAGGCTTCCGTGTATCCGTTCGGTCAAGGCTCTGCGTACAGCTCTGTATCTGGCTCTGTATTGTATAATCGGCTGTATCCGTGCAATCAATTAAGGCTCCTGATGTTATTCTTATTGTATAGCCGGTGCATCACCGAATTCCAGGGGCGGTGTAAAATTCTGCCGGCTTTACTGCTGAATGGACCAATCAGGATTTTCCGTGCCGGGCATGGAAAATCGCTATTGGCTCGTTGATAGGCGGTGAGCTGAACTGATATCTTTGCAGTAGGTTGTCGCGTTTGACGCGTTAACGCGTCGCAATTAAGAAGGTAAATAAGAAAGAAGCTTTAGGAAATATAGTAATTAAGCAGATAAATAGAAATCTTTTATACGGCCGTTACCTGCGTCCCCTCCCCCACCTCAGAACTTGACTGTCCCCTAGTCAAACATCCTACACCTACTACGGAGCCTGCTGCGGAGCCTGTGGGTTAACGGCTGGCCTCAAGCGTCTGTCTCTATAACCGTCTCCAAAGATTGGACGATTCATTCTTTCTAGCTTCAGCTGTCTCATCTGCAGGCCGTGATATAATCTGGATGTAATCTCCCGGTCGTACATTCTCCTGCGGCAGAGCCTGCGGCTCGACGATTGTTCTGGTTGTACGGCTGTCTCTAGGGGTTGGGCGAGTCTGCGGACGTTGCTGGCTGAATGTTACTGAGTCCGTGGGCCGTACTTGATAGTAGTCCTCCCAGCTCGTACGCATTTTGTTACTGTTCTTCAGCACTACTCTGTTGTGGAAAGCAGTAAAATCCGTTCGTATGGTAGGGGCCTGTTGCTGCGTCTGTTCTCCCTTTGGTCTATCTAGGTCAGTTCCTTAGTACGTACGCAGCTAGTTCTTAATGCCCTTTAATCGTCCTTTATTGCCGAGCCACGGCAGTTTAGGTCCAGATTGTTCGCGCGTCCCAGCTACTAGTCTTTCTTAATCAGACAGATGTATAAATCCTTGCTAAATAAGATCCTTAAGCCCTTGGCATTTGTACTGGGTGAAACGGTGACCTCCTCCGCATCCAAAATAGGTCTGCAGGCCTTGTCCTCGCGTACCTTGCTGACCTTGTACGTTCTGCTGCGGCCGTCCAAAGGCAGTAGAATCTTACGGACATTGAGAGCCTTGCGGATATTGAAAATTGTGCGGATATTAAAAGTCTTGCGGAGTAAAGGGAGCTTAGGTGCTGTTCTGCCAGTTTTTATATTCTAGTGCTGGGCTATATCCTTATACTAAGCTTTAAACTGCAGCCTAATTTAGTAGTGTTGTAAACCTTTCTGGGTCCTTTTAAATTTGGTTAAGGAATAGCATTAACTATACGGCTACTGCAAGCTCCGTCTTGCTCAACCTTAGCCTCTTTAACTGGCTTACCATTTCGTCCATCTCCTAATCTATAGTAGGGGGTGACTGCTGCTGCGTTAGGGCTCCTCTATATACACCTAAGTCCAGAAGCCTTCCTTCTCTTCTGCGGTTGAGCTTATCCCTTTGCTGCCGTAGCTTCTGTATAAGCTGGATATTTAGGGCGTCTTCTTCCGGAAGGACATCTATTTGCTTGGCGCCATCTACAGCCACTATCCTTAACTCTACGGCCTCCTTTAGTCTTTTAAACCTAAGGGTATTAGGCTTATCTACTACGGCTCCTGTCTGCTCTATTGCGTGCCTGCGGTATTTAATAGGAAGTCCTCGCACAAACAACCACCCCTTATCTTGCTTAGTAAGGTTTCCTGCTGCTACCGCTTTATCTAAGATGGTAGTAAAGTCCTGCACGTAGTAACGCAATTTACCTGGTTGTTCCACAGATTTTTGAACAAAAGCTTCCACAAAGTCTCGTGTCTCTATGCGTCGGTAGTAGTCCTTGGTTTAATACTTAGTCCTAAGCTTTCTAACAAGCTCTGTTTAATTACTAATTGTAAACTTAGGCAGGCTTTGGATCCACATCCCTATCTAGTAATCGCAGTACTCTAGAAGGCCCTGGTGCTTCTCCTTACTCGTTACATGATATTAGGTGCATAGCCGTTTGTACTACTTAATAAACTGCAATATGTTCTGTCCTATAAAGTAAGGAGCTCTAACAGTTCCTAGGGCTGGCATAGGCTAAACCATAATATAGATCTTGTCTTAAGCCGTTAACTACTAGTCACGTGCATCTAGAGCTTCCTTAGGAGTTTACAGGTGGTCCTTACAGCTCTCATCCTTTGTCTGCTAAGGGTTATCAGTCCTAGGTGTTACAGGTAAACGCTGCGGTAGATCTTCTTATATAGCCGTGGTCTTAACAGAGGATGTCCCAGATAGCCGTCCTGGTGTTGGTTTATACTTAGTAAAAGAAGTATAGGCTTCTGTTCCTTCTGGCTGCTTCTTAATGCCTAGAGGTTGGTCTTCCTAAGAAAACACGGTGTCTTTATTATCTATAGCCACTGCTAGGTCTCAATACGTCCGTCTGCTTTGGTCTGCCGTCGTTCCGCGTAGTAGGGTGCTATTAAGCCTTACGCTTCTGCTTATATCTGCTTCTTTACAGAATGCCTCTAAAGCTGCCGCTGATATAATCCAGATAACTTAAAAGAAGATAAAGCTAAGCCGGAATAGGAAGCTTTTAAGGGCAGATCCGATCTCGTGTGCTTGTGACCTTACTCGGTACTGTCTCTGTTTTTAAAGGGCAGTACTAACTTCCTCTGCCGCTAGATCCCTTAAGTCTTGTTTCCATCTAATTGATTGGTCCTTGGCTTGTTGTCTCTACATCCTTAACAAAGCTCTGGCCATATCCGTGCGTAGGTAGTAGAAATATTGGGTACCTCTAACCGCAGGTTAAAGCTGTCTAATTGGCTCACTGGTTTGCTTAACGTCCTTGCATGTAACTTTCCGAGACCTTTACTACTCCTTGGCCTATGCGTTGAGTCTGGCTGTCCTTTCTTTTCCGCAGTTTCTGTTTAGGGTCTACCTAGTTCCCCTTGCTGTCCGATACTGCCTGGTTCTCTGCTGCTGTCTCGTCTACCTAGCTGGTCGTTCTTCTGCAGCTGGCCGTCCTTCTGTAGTCGTAATATATTCTTACGTGTCTTATATGTATATAGCACTAGACTTCTAATCTAAAGAGCTTGCCGCCGTCCCCACGTGGAATGCCATAAAGTATGTGGGAGGGTACAACTACTCTCAGATAGGAAAGCCACTGTGCTGTCGGTCTATCGGTCGGTCGGTCGGTTGGTCGGTCGTAATCAGTTAGAAGTAATCAGTAAAGCGGTCAGTAAGAAGAGAAAAAAGGAATGTATTCTGGTAGGTCGTGATGATAAGAAGGAGGGAAGCCGAAGGCTCAATATATACAGGAAAATGCCAAGACACTGAGCATGGGACATTTTACCCTACCACACTACCCTATATCTATAGTTCCTCTTTCTTTATAAGTCTTATAAATAGCTTAATACTCTTTAACCACTATATAATAAACCTCCTATAGTAGTTGCAAAACCCTAGGAATAATTATAACTGTATAACGTTCTCTGGTTCCTGCTAACTTACTATAGCTTCTACCTTCTTTAGGTCCATACTAATCTTACCTAATTCTATAATAAATCTAATAAAATTGGTCTTCCTAGTAAAGAATTTGTATTTCTTAATTGCTACTAGCATTTTTTCTTCTTATAGTCTCTTTAAGGCCTACTTAATATATTTTCTATACTCTTTCTTGCTTATAGAGTAGATAATAATATTATTAAGATATGCTATAACAAACTCATTAAGGTGTTCTCCTAACACACTATTAATTCTCTTTTAAAATGTTACTAGTGCATTTATAAGCCCAAACTATATAACTAATGGCTTATATAGTCCTTCTTTTAACCTAAAGGCTACCTTCTACTTATTACCTTCCTTAATCCTAATCTAATGGTACGCCTATCTCAGGTCTATCTTCGTAAAGATCTATATATTACCTATCCTATCCTAGATTTCGCTAATTAATGGTAAAGAATATCTATCCTTTCTTATAATGCTGTTTAACTATCTATAGTTAATACATATCCTAAGTTTTCCGTTTTTCTTTAAGATAAACAGTACTGGATACCCTACTAATAACTGCGACGGTCTAATATATCCCTTTTATAAGTTTTCTTAGACAAACTCTTTAAGTGCTACTAACTTAACTTTAGTAAGCTTGTAGGTTAAAAAGAACTTTAGACTTATTTCTGGTTCTAGTTCTATCTTATAGTCCCATACTGCATATTCTAATAGCTTTTTACTTTCTAGGCTCCACAGTTTCTTACTATACTTATAGTATCTCTTTAGTATATAACTTAAGCCTCACTCAGTCTCTTTATAGGTGGCTCTAACCTAGTACTATACTATCTCAGTTTGTTATTACATTTTATGTTATTGTGTATCTCTAATATTAACTTATCCTATAACCCAACCAATCCTTAGATTATACTCTTGTAACTAAGGCATTCCTAGTATTGCCTTATCCTTTCCTAACAGTAGGATATTAAAAGACATCTTAACTGGTCTTCCTTTAATAGTTAACTAGATTAGTCCTATTTTAAGGTTAATAATGCCTTCTCTATAGGCTATTAGATCTCCTAAAATTGTTATTAATAGGTATAAGTGTTCCTTTTATCTATACGGTAACCCTATCCTCTTAATTACTGCTAGTAATATATAGTTTCTTATTGCTCCACTATCTACTAATACTTTAAACTTTTAACCTTACTAACTAACTTTTAGGTTTAGGTGTCATCCTATAATTCCTTTAAGGGTCTAAGGCTCTACTACTGGCTCCCTTTAGTCCTATAGGCCTCCGCTTTTCCTAACTATTAACTATTATTCTTTAAATATACTTAGTCCCTTTATAGCCAATACTTAGTTTACTTTTTATCTTTAACATACTATAAACAAGTGTTCTTTAGGCACTCCCACTACTATTATCTATTTAGGCATTCTTCCATAAGGAACCTTCCTAGTTAAAGTGTTAAGTCTCCTAACTCCTAAACTTTTACTAGGTGCTAACTATATATATACTTGGCGTCCCTATATCGCTTTTTATTTGTTATCTAATATATTCTCGTTAGATACTTATAGTACTTATCTTTAGGTATCCTATATATATTATATATATTATCTATATATATGATCCACGCTAATATATAATGCGCTAGGTGCTTTAGGTCTACTCTTAGCTTATCTTTATCTTTAAGTTTAAACCTCTCCCATATTAACCTAAACGTTACTATATTATTTGCTAGTACTAATACTTATATTATTTCTCTCTAGTCTACGGCCTATTTCTCTAGATTCTTTAATATTATAACTAACGCTCCTTTTATATAGCTTATCTATTCCTTAGACATAGCTTAGTCTAGTATAACTTTCTTATCCAACTATATATAAAAGTCTTCCCACTTATTGTTTCCTCTTTATTTATACCACAATATAGTTTTATAAGTGTATACAATCTATCTATAAGGGAGTATCTCTTTATTACTGCATTGTTGCAACCTTTAGTGTGTTATTCTGCGAATCTGGTTAAAATCCCTAGATCCTCTTCTTATTCTAGTTTATCTAACTACTTAGCTCTTAGTGTTTCTGTCCTTGGCCTATTTGTGACTTTCTATATAGGTACTCTATCCTTTATACGTCCTAGCATAGCTAATCTTTAGTCTAGCTTTTATTCTTGCTATGTAATAATTTATTATCTATACTTATCTATACTTTCTTTTCACTTTTATCTTCTAAAAGGATCCTTAAAGTCGTCTTGCTTCTTAATTATTATATTAACCTTTTAACCTTTAGGCTAAATACTATGTTTACCTAGAATTGCTATAGACCTTATTTATTCTTTAAATTCTTGGCTTCCTAAAAATCTTTATCCTATACTTATTTGTTTATCTATAAACTAAGCTACTGCCCTTTCTTATTGGTTGTCATCCGTTATAGGTTCTTAGATATGTCTTATCTTACTTTAAGAATCTTAAGCGTCTTTTATCTCTTCTTAAGAATCTTAAGCCTTTTACCTTTTGCCTTTACTAAGTAGTAAGCTAGCACTAGCAGTTATCTGCTTACTTAACCTTCTTTAGGTATTGCTCCTTCTATCTTATAAAGCGATAGATGCTATATTTAATAGTGTTATAATGCCCATTACTAAACCGCATTCTATAGTGGTCTCAGTCTCTACTTCTATTGCATTATTAAGGTTTAAGCGCCCCTAGCTAGCCTCTTTTTCTTCCTTATCGCTATTAATTAATAAGTATTTTAACTCCATTGTTATTATAGCTAATCTTTATCTATACATTATTATAATATCTCAATCTAGGTTATAGAGTTAATTTTATTCTTTATCTAACTCTCTAGTTCCCTTAAGTCCTCTTAACTCTAGCTCCTATAGCTAATAGCTTGCGCTATACTTAGCGTCCTTATAAATTTAGTATACATTATTGTAACAAAATGCAAAGTGCTTAATTAAACACTCCTTAGTCCCGCGCAACATCCCTATATCTATATTATTATACTTTAATAACCTAGTGCCCTTTACCGCATGGTTACTCTAACTACCTCTATAGTCTTTAGCGAAATGACCCTATTTTCCGCAATTTATATAAGCTCCTTTTTTAAACCATTTTTCTTATTATAGAGTCCGCCTAAACGTCTTCTATTAATAAGATCCCTGGTTTAGCCTCTGCTCCTTAGTCCTATAATTACTTAATCCTTAACCTCTAGGTTTCTATAGTTTCTTATTCCATTTTCTAGATTCTTTAGTACCACTTAAGTCTATTAGCTCTAGCCCACCATTCTATAGTTTCTAACTCTATATCTGTTAATGCGTGCTTTATACCTTATATAACTATAGAACTCTATCTTACCCTTTCTTGGCTTATTCCCTCTAATAAATCCTATTATTAATCTTTATTAACTAATCTATTAAGTCTCTTAAAGTTTCCGCATCTTTTATTAGGATAATCACGTTCTAGACTTTAGCCTTAAGTCCCTATTTATACTATGCTATAAGCGCCTTATTATTCCACTTAACCTGCGTTACAAGTGTCTAAAACTATATTATATACTTAATTGCTAAAGAATGTTATACTAGGTTCTAAAGTTTTCTTTCTACTATAGTTATTGCCTCCAGGTCTCTAAATATCTATATTAACCTTTCCATAAACCCATTCTAACTAGTAAACATAAACCATACCTCTTAGTTAGTAGTTATTATTCCGTTTATCTGGATTTTGGTAAAATAAGGTTTAGACCACTTAAGTGCTCTTCTAGTTAAGAACAACCCTGTATATGCTACTTAGTCCACTAGCGTTGCCAGCTTTACTCCTTCTTATATAACCTTAAAGTGCATTTGCGTAAGGAACCCCTTAAGCTTTAACTTCTCTCCTAAGAACTGTTCAATTAAGGGTAATTTGACCTTAGCTGCTCTAATTCCATTAATTCTTTCTTTAAGTAGTTAATTATTATCTATTAATTAATTAACCATTTCCTATAACTAACCTACTGTAACTAGCTGTGAATCCATATCCCTTATACTGGTGTCTCCTCTAGACCCTAAGGTAGTAGCTGCCGTAGATGGCGTTATAACTAGTGCTTTTAGTGGCATATTATTTGACTTTATTAATACTATAACTAGGTAGTAAATATATAACAAAGCCTTGTGGGAAATACCATAGTAGACTTATTATTAGGCTAGGTTATGTAGGTAAATAGGAAGCCAACAATATAATAGGTACAAATAATAACTAGTAGAGTAGTTACCTAACAGATTAACTTTAATTATATTCTAAGATTTACTATAAGGAAAGGAACTATCTAGGTAGGGACTTCGGTCCTTTAAATATATATCTATACTCCTAAGAAACTCCCCTTATATATAAAGTACGTAATATATATAATATACGTAACATATACTGCGTATACTACGTATACTGCATACAATATTATATAACTTACTTACCATTCCTTATCACATGGTTCCATAGGTTCCATCCTAGACCATACTTATATTAACTAACTAGCTTCTTCCAACTCCTCTCTAAGTAGTTATAATATTATACTTAAAGCGTCCGTAATATCCTAGTAGGTCTATACCTATTAGGGAGGTTTTTAGTTTAGGGCTTAAGGACTTAATAAGGCTATTAACCAGTATAGAGTTATTCTAGCCTATTTCCTTTATATAATAGTTAAATTTAAAGAAATATACTAGGAAGCTTTTTATTCCTTAAGTTATATAGTTTATCTTCCTCTAAGCGGTAGCTTAGCAGTTTAGGTTACTATATATAGCTTTAAGTAGTATAACTAGACTTTATACTAAATTCAGTTAAAGGGGTTTAATAAGGTTAGCTATATCTCCTTTTAGTTAACTTAGGGCGTAGTAGAGTTGGTTAGCTTTAGTTAGGTAGCAGTTAATATTACTAGTTAGCTTATTTTTAAGCTAGCTTAGGAATAATTAGAGTTTTTATTATTTATTAGTAAATATTAGAGGGTCTAATGGTTATTTAAATTATTATAGTGCGATAGTTAGATTAGGGTAAATAGTTACTATAGGTTTGGGACTCTTGTCCCGCGTATTTATCTCTAAAAAAGGCATTTAGTTTTAGGGCCCTATTATAGCGTTAGGAAAACAGGAAGTGGTATAGAAAATTTAGTTTCGCTAAAAGTGTTTTTAGGGCCTAGGGCCAGCTTTTCATTATATTAGCCAACCCCCTAGGGCCCAGGGCCAGCTTTTAGCTATATTAGCCAACCCCCTAAAGCCTAGGGCTAGCTTTCCGCTATATTAGCTAACCCCCTAGAGCCTAGGGCCAGCTTTTCGCCATATTAGCTAAGCCCTAGAGCTATACACTAGCATTACGCTAGCTTACGGCTACAAAATAAATATTATTAGTATTATTGCATTTATTGCTATTAGGGTATTAAAATCCTAAAGGCCTCCTGGTAGGCTCCTAGCAGGCTTCCTAATAGGCTTCTAGCAGGACTTTGATTTTCCCAATGATATAAATCGTCCTAAGTACCATCGGGTCCCCGCTATATTCCCAACAGTGCCTTTATATACCCCTTATACACCTAAATACCACCTTTACCCTTCCTTCCTTACATCCTCCCTACTTAGGGAGGCACCAGAACGGTAGCTAGAGGACTATAACCAGAACCGGACGACCGTTGCCAGAACTAGACGACCGCCGCCAGAGCCAGACGATAATTGTTTAAACGACCAGCCAGCGAACACCACGATCAATTTAATCGATCGATCGAATCGAACTAGAGCCTTAATATTATCCTATTACCAAATCAAATCGAATCAAGGCCTCTTAGGGAGGCACCCCAGACGACCACCGTTTAAACGTACAGCCAGCAAACGCCTAGATAGAAGTCTTTTATGGACGCCCTCGCATAGAACTAGGCTATTATAGCTAAATAATAAGCTAAATAAGAAGCATGGCACTAGGAATTAATTAAAGCACTTTAAGAAGAAGTCCGCACCCTTAAAACACTTGCGTTAGGGCCCCAAGACCAAATACTAGCCTAAAAGGCTGCTAACACGCCACCTATAGATAAAATAAAAATAACTAAATCTAGACCTGGCTTGTCGGGTATAAACCCTAAGCTAGCTATAAATATTTATCCTGTAATTCTATCTACTGCACCATAATAATCTAAAAAACTACTAAACCCTTTAGTATTTACTAGTAAATAATAAAAGCTCTAATTATTTCTAAGCCAGCTTAAAAATAAGCTAACTAACTCTACTACGCCCTATGTTAACTAGGAGGAGATATAGCTAACCTTATTAAACCTCTCTAGCCAAACTTAGTATAAAGCCTAGTTATACTTCTTAAAGCTATATATGGTAACCTAAACCACTAAGCTACCGCTTAAAGGAAGATAAACTATATAACTTAAAAAAAGAAAAGTTTCCTAGTATACTTCTCTAAATTTAACCGCTATGTAAAGAAAATAGGCTAGAATAACTCCGTACTAATTAATAGCTTTATTAAATCCCTAAGCCCTAAACTAAAAACCTCCCTAATAGGTATAGACCTACCAGGAGCCCTTAATGCCTACGCAAATGTTATTAATAAACGGTATAACAATATACTACGTCTAACGCTAAAATCCGCTCCGCAATAGAATATAACAGCCCTATAAGTCCCTACTAAGTTATCTTCTTAGCATAAGCACCCTAATACTATAGACATTAACTCTAGGACCCTAAAGTATACCCTACTAGGGTCCTTTAAATAAGAACAACATATCTAACTAAGCCTCTACTTTAAATGCGGAAGCAAGGCTTATATCTTAAAATACTATTCCGTCCCTATGCCTACGTCCTAAAACAATTTAAGAATAGCTAATACTAGTAGCCGTTTACCGCACTAATCTTCTGGTTACTATTTTTAATTTTTATCTAGTTCCAGCCCTATATCTAGTAAATACTACTTATAAGGACGAAGCTCTAGTATATAATTACCCTTAGAAACCCCGCCCTAATTGTCTCTAAAAGGAAGGTTTTAAAGCTAAATCGCTCTTTAGAATAGCTCTGCCACAGAATCTCATTAAATGTATTAAATATTATAAACTCTGACTCTTAAGACTATAGCATAACCATTAACTGCTATCTTTAGCAGAAAAATTAATAGGCTAATACTTAAGTCCTAATTAACACAGGAGCTAGTAGTATAGGATTTATTAATAAGATCTTTGCATAAGATAATAGTTTTACCCTAACCCCCCTTAACCGGTATATTAATATATTTGGATTTAATAGCAAACGCACTATCTTAGGGCGTATTACCTATATAGTAGCCCTAAAACTCTAATACCTAAACCATAAAGAACAGATTAAGCTTTTTATTACTACCTTAGGCCACCTAGTAATCCTTAAATAACCCTAGATAAAGCTACATAAGATAGTTATTAATTAGGATAACCTTAAGCTCCTATTTACTGCCTCTCGTTATAAGCAGGAATGCTCTATAACTTACTACTCTAAACCCGAACTAAAGCCTAAGATTTATACTAGATTCCACTAAAATAAAATATCCGCTAATGTCCGCTAAGGATTTAGAATATCTGTTAACGTCCACTAAGGATCTAAAATATCCGCTAATATCTATTAAGGATCCGAAATATCCGCTAAACCCTAAAAATTAATCCCAAGTACTATACCGCCCCAAACTAAGTAAAGGCTTAAATATACTATATAAGTATACCAAAAGAACTAGTATTCTACTATAAAAAGGATACTTAAAGAACCTAAACCTAAATCTAATACTAACTCTATACCTAACACCAACTCTATACCTAATACTAAAATTAAAATTAAACAAGGAACTATATAAGAAACTATAAATAATAAGAGCTTACCTAACACCCTAGACATCTAAATAATTAGAGCTATACCACTAGCACAACTTATTAGGAAACCCAAATATATAATCTACGCCGTTATAATAGCTGATATTAAGAAAGCCTTGGCACTAAAGAAGCACACTAACCCCGCTATAAAAGTACTAGTATATCACTATAAATACCTAATATATTCTTATAAAAGAAAGCTAATAAGTTAGTAGAGCACCAACCGTATAACTATAAGATTAAACTTAAAGAAAGAAAGCAGCCTGGATTTAGACCCCTATATAGAATATCCTAAAATAAACTTTAGGTGCTATAGAAGTACCTAGATAAGCACCTAAGTAAAGAATTTATTAGAGTAAGCTTATTACCTATAGCTGCACCTATAATCTTTATTAAAAAACCTAGTAGCGGTCTACGCTTCTATATAGACTACTAAGCTCTTAACGCTATTACCATTAAGAACTAATACCCGCTCCCATTAATTTAAGAAATACTAAACCAATTAAGTAAAGCTTATTACTATACAAAACTTAATCTTATCTACGCATTTAACCGCCTCTGTATTATAAAAGGAGATAAGTGGCTTACCGCATTTTGTACCCAATATAGATTATTTAAGTACTTAGTAACGCCGTTTAGCCTTATAAACGCCCTAAGTTTATTCTAGCACTTTATAAATAACACCCTACGCCCTTATCTGGATATCTTCTATACTGCTTATATTAACGACATTTTAGTATACAGTAATAACCTAGCTAAATATTAGAAACATATTAACCTTATTTTAAAAGTCCTACGCGGAGCTAGCCTATAATTAGATATAAATAAATGCGAGTTTTATAAAACAGAAGTCCTATACCTTAGACTTATTATTTCTATAGACGGTATATAAATAGACCTAAAGAAGATTAAAGCAATTATAAACTAGCAAGAACTAAAGAACGTTAAAAACGTAAGGGCCTTTATAGGATTTACTAACTTCTACTAATAGTTTATTAATAACTTCTCCGCCCTAGCTTTACCCCTTATTACTTCAACCTAAAAGGATAAAGCCTTTATCTTTAACAAGAAATATAAGAAAGCCTTTATATATCTAAAAGTTATATTTATTACCGTACCTATACTTTAACACTTTAACCCGAACTAAATAAGTGTTATAGAAGCTAACTTATCCAACTATACTACTAGAGGTATTCTATCTTAATATAATAAGGAGGGAGTATTGCACCCTATAGTATACTTCTTAAAACAACTAAGCCTAGCTAAATGCAATTATAAGATCTACAATAAGAAACTACTAGCTATTATTAGATGCTTTAAATAATAGCAACCTAAGTTAAAAGGTGCTGGATTTCTAATTAAAGTTCTTAGCAACTATAAGAACTTATAGTACTTTATAACTATAAAATAGCTAAGCCACCGTTAGGCCTACTAGTTAGAATACCTATCCTGTTTCTAATTCTCTATTATATACCACCTAGGTATCTAAGGCTAGAAGCCTAATACCCTAACCTAACACTTACAAGACATGCCAGTATAAGAAGAAGCGCGTACTTACTATAATTAAACCCTACTTTACCCTAAACTATTTAATCCTCCTATTAAAGACCTTATAGTATATATCCTTAAAACAACTAATTAATTAATTAAACAAATTATAGTTAATAAATATCCAAACAACAAGTTTATCTAAGAGACGCTTAAACTAATATAGGACAGCATTAAACGTTTAAAAAGGATCTCCCTAAGCAAGTATAAAGCTTATAAAAACCTCCTATACTACTAAAACCGTCTAGTTATACCTAATTATAATAAGCTTAAGCTTAAGCTCCTTAAACACGTATACAACCTATTAGTAGCCAGTTACCTGGGCCAAGGAAAAACCCTAGAACTACTCTAATAGGAGTACTACTAGCCAAATATATATAATACAACACAAAGATACGTCACTAGTTGCTATACCTGCCAACGAGCTAAAGCCTTATATAAAACGTACAATGGTCTCCTAAAGCCACTACCTATCCCAGACCGAAGATGGAAAGATATCTTAATTAACTTTATTATTAAACTCCCTAAAAATAAAGGCTGTAAAAATATTATAGTAGTTATAGACTAACTGTTTAAAATAAGACACCTAATCGCTTGCCCTAATATATTAACACCTACTATTGCTTAACTATTCCTAGATTACGTGTAGAAACTCTATAAACTCCCTAAAACAATCATCTCTAATAAAGGCAGCTAGTTTACCTCTATATTCTAAAAAGAACTAACTACCTAACTCTACATTAAAGCACTATTGTCTATAGTATATTACCTAGAAACGGACGGTTAAATAGAATATATAAATACTATTATAGAATAGTATATTTAGATATACACGTTATATTTATAAGATAACTAGATTAACTAACTTGTATTTGCTAAGTTTACTATAAATAACTCCATCTTAAAAACTATAAAGGTCTCCCTATTCCTAGGTAACTACAGCTAGCATCCATAAATGGGTTTTAAACCTTTTAGTGATGTTTCTTACCCCGCTTGTCACGTCTTATAAGTTATAGAAGTAAACAAATTTATAGAAAAAATAGAGGAACTATAATAGTTTCTTACTAATAAAATAATATGGGCCTAATCTGTCTATAAAGCCGCAGTGAATAAGAAACAAACCCTAGCACCGGCCTATTAAATTAGTAACTTTATCTGGCTAGATACAAGAAATCTAAAAATAAAGCAACCTACTAAGAAACTTAATTGGAAGAACGCTGGCCCTTATAAGATTAAGAAGGTTGTCTTCTCTTACACCTACTAACTAAAGCTCCCTAATACTATTAAAATCCACCCTATATTCCACACGTTAGTCCTCCGCCCTACTACCCCTATATTAGACGCCTTGCCTAGACAAATCTAGGACCCTCCCCTACCAGTTAAGGTAAATAGTAAAGATAAGTACTTTATTAAAAGAATTAATTGTCACAGTGCTGCAATGAAGTAGACTAAATAACTACGTTGTGCTATAAAGAAGAGAAGAAGGGTAAAAGGGGGTATTGTGTATAAAGAGTAGGGCCAGCCGCCAAGGCGCTAGTAGTGGGCCAGCTAACAGTAGGAAACAGTATGCGTCAGGTCAGTGCTATAATAGTACTCCCCTCTTTAGAAGGGTTGGTCCCTAAACCAAACAAATAACTTTAAATAGGTAGTATGCGGGACCACCTATTTTCGCTACAGAAATATTAAAAAATCCTAATTAGTCGGCTTATCAAATAAAGTTGGCGCGTGGCGCTCTTGGCGAGAATTCTGACCAATTAGACAACTTTGACCACCGGTTAAAGTTCCATAACATCTTAACCACCACAGATTTTTAACACAGTGGTTGGCCACAACCTCAGCATGGCTTTTCCTTATCTTGTGCCCAATCTGGGGGTCCTAGCTTCTTAGGGTGTTGCTTATAGAAGCGCTGTATAGCTTATTTGCAACCTTTTAGGTCCTCTTCTAGCTGCCAGGTTATATCCTTATAATATTTCCATTTAATCTTATAAGTTAGGCCTTGGGGGTCTTCATTATGTACATTAAGGATTTTCTTAAACTCCCATTTATCTTCTATATTGCCGTCATTATCTCTCTCTATTACTCATCCTTGTATATTACAGCGCTCTATAGTATTAATATTTGCTTGGCCAGGGATCTCTTTAGCAGCCTAGAGGCGGACCTTAGATATATAAAAGGATTTATTTACTTAGATATGGTCCAGGAGGTCTACTATAACTGCCCCTTAGTATACTGCAAGTACAGGGTATAGGCCGTCCTATTTGTCGTCCCATTTCTTCTTAGGTCTATTTATCTTCATATTTTCTAAGCTAACTATAACTATGTCGCCTTTATAAAATAACACGCTCTCATCCCTATAGGTATTAGTATTATCTTTATAGCGTTGCTATAAAATCCGGGCTAAGGCCTTAAGCTATATTAACATCCGCTTAAAGCGGTTGGCCATAGAGTCTGCGTGGAAGAACTCCTTCTTTGCTTATACTAATAGTATTGGTAGGCAGGGGCCAGCAGGCTTAATTCTAAGGCAAGGGTTAAAGCCATAGTTTGCAAAAAACGGGGAGATGCCTATGCTTTCGTTGACTTGGTTAGTTGTAGCAAATTCGGCAAGTAGTAGGTAGTTAACCCAGTTGTCCTATATAAAGCTAACAAAAGCATAAAGGTACTTATTTACGGCAGCGTTAATAATTTTAGTTTAGCCATCCATTTCTAGGTGCTAGGCTAAGCTTAGTTATAAGGTTGTCTTAAGGCGTTCACTTAGTTATTGCTAGAAGTCGCTAATAAATTATATACCGCAATTAGAGATAATCGTGCTTAGTGCACCGTGGAGCTTATATATATTATTAACAAAGCCATTAACTAGCTCCTCTATTAAGAGTCCTGTTACTAGAATAAGATATTATATTTTAATTAGGCGGTCCATAATAACAAGGATATATTTATATACCTTGCCATAGCATTGGCATACTAGCAGCGTTGTAATATAGTTAATTAAAATATCAGTCTATAGGCAAGCGGGTAGTTTTAGTAGTTTTAGGAAACCGGGCAGGGCAAAATGGGGGGTCTTAGTGTAAAAGTATAGGGCACAGTCTTTAACAAAGGTAGCCGTAAACTGGGAGATTCCTGGCCACCAGTATATTTAGTTTAAGAGGTTAAGAGTTTTAACCCGGCTAGGGTGACTAGTGGGGCCGCTGCTATAAGAGCAATAGATAACTTTTAGGTGGAGGTCTAGGGTATTAGGGACGAAAAGGCATTGGCAAAAGTAGATCTATCCGTCAACGATGCTATATTCTAACTTATCGCAACAAAGTAATTTCCTAATCTTCTTTAGCCAACAGCAAGCTTTCCAATCACGCAGAGCCGCTACTATATCTCTTACAAGTTTATTCTCCTAGTATCCTAACCAGATTAGCTTATCTAGTAACTTTTTAGCCATTTTAGGGTCTAGAGCGGCTATAAACTCCACATTATTAGAGTTGCAGGATTTGTGTAGTAATTCTTCTAAGATTATAGGGTTAACTTTCTGGGGCGGTATAATAACTTAGGCTCAGTGGCGGAGGCGTTTGTTATTAGCGTCCTTAGGTTTTATTCCTAGTAGTTGGCTTAAGGTATTAGGGAGCGTAGCTTTGCTACCAAGTCTATATATAATTATAAAGTTAAACTATAAAAGGAACTCTGCCTACTGGACTTAGTATTAGTTTAGCTGCTTAGTAGTTATAAACGTCTATAGGTTCTTGTGGTTAGTAATGATTTTAAATGGCTCCTTAGTCCCTTATAGCTTAGGACGCCATTCCTTTAAAGCCTTAACAATAGCTAAGAGTTCTTTATCATAGATCTTATAGTTACACTCTAGCATAGAGTGCTTTGTAGAGAAGAATACAACCAGTCTTAGTTTACTGTTATTATTATACTAGGAAAGGACTCCGCCAGAAGCCTAATTTAATACGTCTGTCTCTACTACTGTTTTCTTTATATAGTTGTAGTATACTAGTACTGGTGCTGAAGTAAAGGCTCTCTTAAGGGCCTTAAATAACTTGGCTTATTCTAGTCCTTATAGCCATCCAACATCCTTTCTTAGGAGTTTTATTATAGGTGTAGTAATAGCAGAATAACTTTAGATAAACCTACAGTAAAAGTTTACAAATCCAAGAAACTGCTGTAATTTCTTAACTAAGGTTAAGTTCTTCTATGCTTATAAGGCTTGGACCTTTTTAGGGTCTATACTCATTCCTTCTATTAAGATAATTAAGCCAAGGTACTTTGTCTTTATTGTATAGAACTCTAACTTACTAATATTAATTTAGAGGCCGGCAGCTCTAAGGCGGCGAATTACCTCTTTAATATGCCTGGTATGGTCAGCTTAAGTTTTAGAAAATATAAGGATGTTATTAAGGTATACTATATAATAGTTGTCTAGTGCGTTATAAAGAATATAGTTAATATAGTTCTGGAATATAGCTAGGGCATTATAAAGGCCAAATGGGGTTACTAGAATCTTGTAGAGCCCAAATTGGGTAATAAATACTATGAGCCATTTATAGCCCTTAGTAATACGGATCCTATTAAACGCGGCAATAACATTAAGCTTAGTATAGAACTTGGCGCCATATAGGGCATTAAGTATCTTACAGATAAGCGGGAGCGGGTATTAGTTCTTAATAGTGACATTATTAAATCCTCTGTAGTTATAGCAGATCCTTACCCCTCCTTTTAGCTTAGTAGTAAGTAGGAGTAGGGCTACAGTAGGGGACGTTAATTCTTAGATAAAGCCTTTATTAAGTATCTTATTAATCCATTTCTTAACATATTAGAGCTTAATAGGGGAGAGTGGGCGGTTCTTATAGTACGGGGGCTGCTTTCCTAGCATAATTTCAATTTTATGGTCCCATGGGCAATATAGTGGGAGCTTATCAGCATTCTTTAGGAGAAACCCCTCAATATAATGCCTATATTCCCTTAGAAGGCATTATACAATATCATCCCTAGTTAGAGCGGGTTTGCCTTTTATAAACTTCTTAACGTCTATATCTATAACTTTACGGCAGAGGAACTCAGTATTTATAGTCTAGAGGTTTTCCTTAAGGAAATGGTAAAAATAACTAGGGAAGACCTTATAGGCTTCTTCCATTATATAGTCACCATTAACTAAGCGGCGGAAGGATTCCTCTATTAGGTCTAGTATCTTAACTAGTCCAGTAGAGAGTTTATCTATTAATTATTTCCGTTCTTTTTATTCTACTAATTCTATTAGCTCCACTATATAGATCCTCATTACTTTTACGCCTTTTTATTTATAAAACTGGGCAAAATTTACAGCGTATACGTTTATAATATCGTCCAGGTTAGGGCGTATTTGGTCTTCTCCCAATATCACGGCGGGGCTAGCTTGTCTTGGTTGGCTTTTAGGAGCGGTTCCTAGGCAGCGGCCTTGCACAAGGTATGCGGGAAGTGGGTACAAGGTTAGGCGTTATAGTGGCGCGGTTTCTATTATCTAGGTCTCAGTAATTCCCTAGCTAGTCCTTGCTATAACGCGGGCTATAGTATATATATGGCATATAGCTTAGTTCCGGGTATTAGGCTGGGCGGCTGGGGTTTAAAGGGTGTCTAGATTGGCGTTAGATTCTTAGTGGCAGTGGCGCAAAGCGGACCTTCTTCCTTGGTCTCAGCAAGGCCGGCTAGCCCATTATTTTGGTCTTAAATACTAGAGTAGTCCAGTTTTCTGCTGTCTTATTGCTTTGCAGCTATACAGGTTCCCCTTTATTAGGAACATCTTCTATTATTAGGGCTTTATATATAGTTTTAGGCACTAGGCTTAGTAGTGCCAAGTATCCACATGGGGCGTCCCTACTACTATTGGCTATCCCCTATAGGAGGCAGTTCCTAGAGCAGTAGTCTAAGTTAAAGCGGATTTTAAGCTCTCTAAAGCTAGGGTAGAGCTCGTGCTTCTGGAGCCAAGGCATGCCTAAGATAATTGGGGTACTAGGTAAGAGTTTAGTAACGAGAAAGAGCATAGCTTTAGTATGGATGCCAATTAACATTTAGGCGGTAAAGTAGTCTATAATAAGTAAAGTTGGGATACCATCTGCGAGGTATAGTAGCCTAGGTGCTAATAGTTTCTTAGTTATAATATTATATTTTCTTATAATAGACTTTGTGTTAGCAAATGCCATTATAGTACTACCTAAGTCTACTAGGCTTACTATGTTAATAAAAACTTGGGGGCATAGGTTGCGTAATAAGGAGAGTTAGGTTTAAACAAGGATTAATTTCTTATTACTATTTGCTAATCTAAGATTAAGTAGCAGTTTACTAATAGAAAGGACTAATTAGTCTAGTAACAGGGACCTAATCTTCTTATCTTCCTCCTTATATAGTTTGGACCCTTAAATACAACTTAGTCTAAGGGTTTACCTTTTAACAACTAGGGTATAGGGCTGTCTTAGCGGGGCAATCTAGTATCTATCTGGCTGGTAGTGTTAGTCTTGGTTAGGGTATAGGGAGATGGCACCTTGCTAATAATATGGCCGTGTTCGTATTCGCTAGCACGGAGTCGCCAATTCTAGGCGTTATTAACGGGTTGGGCTTCTATATAGGGTATTATTTAGAGTGACTAAGCCATAGGGTTAAAGGGGGGGAGTTATCTGCCGCGGCCATAATAGACTCCGCGGTTGCTACGTCCGCGGTTATTAGTTTATATTATTTAACGGGCTGGCATTAGGACTGGGTTTGCTATTATAGCGGGGTTATAAGCGTCCTTTTAGTGGCTAGGTAGGCTATAGGTAAGGCACAGTCTATTGTTAAAGCGGCGCTTACGCTCTATATCTAAGATTCTATTAAGGTCTATAGGTTCTCCAGTTACTACTAGGGTTAAAGTTAGGGTTAATATAGGGGCAGGAGCTTAAGTAGGTGGGTGGTGGTTAGTATTCTTAAGGTTGGCTTAGTGTATATAGTTTATAAGGTTCTTAGCGAACACATCCATCTGCTTACTCCAACCTATATAGTCACTATTGTTAATTTTATAGGCAAGTCTAAGTACTAGCTCTTCCATCTTTAGAGAGATAAACTTCTAAAGTAGATCTACCTTCTATTTGTCTGTCTTCCTAGCATAGACCATTAACTTATTAAGCTCTCCCTTCTAGGACTAGTAATTACACTCGCCCTAGGGAAAATAGTTAAGCTTATTTTTTGCAACCTAGGTTGTGTTAAGGACCTTATAGTAGGCAGTAAGCTCTTTAAGTATATCTTCTTTAGTGGGCCATTTCCATATAGACATATTATTTGGGTTCTTGTATATAAGCTCCAGGCCCTACTTAATAAACTTATAGGCCTTGCCCTCTAGCATATCCAAGATATAAAGGATCTAGGATTGGACTATATTAAAGTAGTCCTAGTTACAGTTAAAGACTCCTTTAATCTTAATGTGCTAGGTCTTAAAGTTGGCTTGTTGTTCTAGCGGGGTACCTTTTCTACTAAATATTAGCAGGTTTTTAGATATCCGTTTTTTCTACTAGGTTACTACCGTTGTTATAGGGGTTGATTGTTTAAGAGCGGTAATAGTTTCTGTCTAGGAGGCAATAAGGGCATTAAGGCTTTTGTTAGCTTTCTTATTGGCGGTGTTTATGTTATATATAAACTGTAGTCCCGCTTTAATATTACTAAGGAACTTATTGGTATGGTTAACAAGGGTATAGTAAACTTTGTCAGCTTTAAAGGTTTTAGGGTATAGTAGGGAGCGGTGGATTGTCCATGCGATGTTAGGGTATGTCTGTGTAAAGAAGTCTGCAAAAACTTTACAGGGGTTCTAGGTTTCAGCCATTTCGGCGTCATTAATATCGCCTATTTAGGTAATCTTTAGCGCTAGGAAAAAACTAAGGATTGTTCTAGGACTGTGGTGGGTTGTAGTATATGGACGCGTTACGCGCAGGTTGCGATTGCTCTGGGGCGGAGATAACTGGGATATAGGGAATCAGTGATTGTGATAGGGCGCAATTAATAATAGCATAAATTGTCACAGTGCTGCAATAAAGTAGACTGAATAACTACGTTATGCTATAAAGAAGAGAAGAAGGGTAAAAGGGGGTATTGTGTACAAAGAGTAGGGCCAGCCGCTAAGGCGCTAGTGGTGGGCCAGCTAATAGTAGGAAACAGTATGCGTCAGGTCAATGCTATGACATTAATAATATTAAGTACGATAAACGGAAACGCTAATATATATATTTTATAAAATGGAGAGGCTATATTAAGCCCTTATAGGAACCTATTAACTCTATAGGACTTATATAAGCCGTAAAAAACTTCCATAAACTCTACCTAGAACTACTATAACTACGTCTTATAGAAGCTCGAGTTTAAAGGGGGGGTACTGTTACGGGACTACTCTATAACACCTTGCACACAACCACCCATTTCTACCAACTTAGCAACTAAAGACCGATTACGATACTGCAATATCCATAATATTCGCAATATTTACGATATCCGTTCGCAATATCCGCAATATCTAAGATATCTGCAATATCTGCAATATCTGAATATCCGTAACTTCTGCCCTGTGCACTTATTAACCTAGCAATAAGTAAACAGTATATACCCCTTCTTGTACCCTTTTACCTTCTTTCCTTACGTAATGTCTTGACTTTATCACACAGTTTATATACATAGCTTAATAATATCTACTTTGCTATATATTATCGTCACTTATACTTACTCCGTGACAGCCCTAGGTTAGCGTAAAGAAGTATATATAAGTAGATTAGCGGATCTAGCTAAAATAACCCTAGGCTAGCCCCGGGCTAGCCCCTAGCTAACCCCTACTATCCTCCTGTTTTCCTAATAAGGCATCTTAAAGGTATAGACTTCTTCTTAAAGGTCCTTAATTATTTATAGGTATTATGCCTCTTATTCGGCTTATTATTAAGTTAAAGTGGCTTAGTTTTATATAAGGGCGTCTATAAAGGACTTCTATATCTCTACTAATTATTCTTAAAGTATAGATATAATGTCAGCAGCTATTATAGGGGCTTTAGGGTTATTCTATATTTTAGAGAGTAGTATATAAGGTTAATATAATATAGTATTACAGAGTAAGCATAAACGGTAATAATATATAGTAAAGTAGATATTATTAAGCTATATATATAAACTATATAATAAAGTTAAGACGTTATATAAGGAGAGAAGGTAAGAAAAACGAGAAGAAGGGGTATATATTATTAGTTTAGTTGCTTAGTTAATATATACACAAAGTAGAATAGGATTTAAGTAGCAGTCCTAGTAAAATTTAGTAGGATTTAGTGGACTTGGCAGAATATAGCAGAATGCGGCAGATTGCCGTTAGATTGCCGGCAGATTGCTATTAGATTGTCATTTCGCGGTCAATCTCTTCTTACTACGTTGGTAGAAATAGGTGGATGTGTATAAGGTGTTACGGAGGTGTCCCATAACACCACCCCCTTAAAAGCAATTATATAGCAATAAGGCACCGCTAGAAGTATAATTAACCTTATATTTATAGATAAAGGCCTATACTAAAGACTTAAAAGGTATAACCCTAAAGAAGAATAGGTACTTTAGACTATATCCCTATCTAAATACAGCTAGATTTAGATATTAAGGCATAACTAAATAATAAAAGATATATAATAAGGAAGCTTAAGATAGATAGTTTTCTTAATATAGTTAAACAACAACTTTAAAACTTAGAAGAAATCCACCTAATACTAAATAAGTAAGGCTTATTAGCTACCCTAGAGGAAATTAACTAAAGAATAGAAAGGATTTAGGCAGTAATTAAAAATAGATTAGAAAAGCACTACCCGGTCTTATATCTGGGCCCCTATACACAATATATATAGTCTATATAATACGCGGTTCTTATTACTAGCTAATTATAAGCAAAAAGAAAATATATAAGTAGTTATAACCCTAAAGACAAGATATAATATAAAGATATAAGAAACTAGTTAAAGAATACCCTAAAAAGAGAAGCTAGGAACAACTAGAGATAATTTATAAATAAGTACACCTTTAACCTAAGCCTCCCCTATAATAAGGGCCTTTAAGCTATAGCAAAATAGGTAAAGATCCTTATAAAAAGGTTCTTCTCCTAACTAGCTCTAGCAGACCTTAGTAATATTATAGGCAAAATACTAAAAACGTACTTATATGTTAATAGCGATATAATAATAGAGGAAATGGCTAGAACTATTAGCTGCCTTTTAAATAATAACGTATTTCACGGGTGAGCTGGTTAAACGGGTGAGCTAATCACTTCAAAAACACACCAAAAAATGGAAAAATTACACTTTAATATCTTAACAACCACTTAATAATAAATTTTAATAATTTAAATTTGGACTTTTATATATACTCTCTAGCT
>Ga0307507_10001896_pt1 | contig 45579 bp, 21 predicted proteins | sample 7_EM_MG_FD_207223 | JGI IMG/M metagenome (GOLD analysis project Ga0307507, IMG submission 207223) | Populus trichocarpa ectomycorrhiza microbial communities from riparian zone in the Pacific Northwest, United States - 7_EM | ecosystem: Host-associated > Plants > Roots > Unclassified | place... | reverse complement strand
CAGACCTATTAGCGTCTTTAAATGTCTGTACCTTAAAATTATTAAAGTCCTCTTGGTATGATTCCCATAGGCTTTTATCCTTAAAATTGTATTTGGTATACTTATTGATTTTAAAGTTAATATAGTTGGTGATATCTTCTGTAGTAGTCTTATTGGTTAGGGTAATTCCGTTACCCTAGCGCGGACGTTGGATTCCTGTGTCGGACATAACTGGCGTAGGTCGTGGTATAGGTAGGGGTACTGGCACTCAGTAAAGAGGTCGTACTGGGTATTAATTTGCGTGATGGACGCGAACCGGACGAAGCCTTAGTAGGAGCCAGTTCTTTAAGTTCCCAGGGCCTTGGTAGGAAGGGTTTTCCTTAGCAAACGCGACGTGATCGACGGGCCTTAGTAGGAGCGATCGCGTGTTGTCTCTCTTCGTAATAACACCGGATTCTGATCTGTAATATTACTAATCAGTGTTGGTATCACCCGGGGGGTACTGCAATTGCAATAAGTAGTTCTGGTTCTTGGTTTATTCGTCTCTGTTCTCGTCTACCAAAGGAGAAAGAAAGGGGTAGTAAAGGTCGGACTATCTATCGGGCCGTAGGTGGTCAGGTGACCTACGCTACGCCATACGGCCCCTACCGCATACGCTCTGCGCATAATTTACAACCTCTACTCGTACAGACACCCCATTATATATAAAAGGCTATATACTTCTTATCTCCTTTATATATACGGATTTTATTAAAGGCGGTAACTATATTAAGCCTTATAAAGTACTATACCTTTACTAAATAGTTAAGCGTCTCTTAAATTAGGGAAATTGGATATTAGTTTTAAATTATAATTATATTTAGAGCTTAATAATTAATATAGAATCTTAAGCCTCCTTCTAGCTTTTTAATAAATAGTATAGGTAAGGTAAATAAAGATTAACTAGAGCAAATAAATCCTTTTTCTAAATGCTTATTAAGGTATTATTACATCACAAGCAGTTCTTCTTATAACATACCGTATAGCGGACCGAACTTTAGTATTATACTAGGCTTAAGTTCTATTTTAAAATTGTGCTTATTTTAGTGCGGGGCTAGTTAGTCTACAAATTATTTTTTAAACTCATTAATTAAATTATGGTATTCTTTAGGTATAAGCGGTTAAGAATTAGTATATTATTTTAGCTCTAGTGCTTTCTTAATATCTTCCATAGTTATAGCAAAGATTTTATAATCTTATCTTTTTACTAATAAGATAAAAGGCGTGGCCTATATTATATAAATTTTAAAAGGTTTTAATAAAACGTCTTCGCATTCTTTACCATAATTAGCAGTCATAGATTTATTATATTGGCTCGAGGTTCGTGGCAAGGGCAATTCATATCGTGTTAAATTCAAATAGTTATGTGCATGTTCGTAGGGCAAATAGTTTTTTAAGCAATGACTTCGGCAGTAGGTCGTACGGAACTTTATTGTTTCTTTAACCCAGCTAATCAAAGGGTCGTGTCGTTTCAGCCATCCGTGTCCAAGTATCATTTTGTAATGCTTTTGAATATGTCCCTTTTTTACCGCATCCAAAGCATTCTCCATTTGTGGCTCAAGTTCTTCGTTCGTTAGTTCCCAAGGGTGCATAGGATTGAGCGGCATTGAGGTCCATAGGGTCATACGTGGGGCTTTTGGGTTTCGGAGACGGATCGTGCTTCAGGGTGTATACCGGGTTCGTGGTGTTTTGAATATAAGGTGTGGTTGACTTCAGAGAATAAGTCTGCTTATTATATCGAAGGTCCTCATCGATTTGTTAACATATTATAGCAAATTTGGATAGGTTTTTTGGCAGTTCCCTACCTACTAACTAGGCTCTAATTTTATCCGAGATAGCTTATTAAAGGGCAGCAACTCTAACGGCTTTATTCTAATCTAGTTCGCTAATAAGGCCTAAAAATTCCAAAAAGAAGCTAGTAAAGTCTTGGTTTCGCTATTATAGGTTTTTAAGTTTAGTAACAGCTATATATTCGCGGCTAGTGTTATTATATATTCGTTCTAGCAAAGAGATAAAGATTTTAAAATTAATAAAGGTGCCGTTATAAAAGAATAGATCTATAGTACGTGTAGTGTCTTTACTTAAATAAGATATTCCATAGCTAACCTTGCTAGCTTTAATAGGGTATTAGTTATAGTTTATTAAAAGTTTAAGATGGAGCTTAGTTATAAAGGGACGTAGGTTATTTTAATTTCTATTAAACATTAAAGGATTAGGGAGCCTTTTAAATTTTATAGTAGGTATTAAATTTATTATAGACATAGGTTAAGCTACTATTACTAGCTTAGTATTTACATTTAATAGGCTAAGTTTAGATACGGTTACTTTAATATTATTTATAGGTATTATTATTAGGGTCTTTAATATAAGTGCCTTAATATTATAAAGTTCTTCGCGGAGTATTTCTATTAATTACTAATATTAGGCTTTTAGTGCAGCCCGCTGCTAAGCTAAGGCATCCATAAAGAACTATTACATTATAGTTAACTATTCCCTAACTAGGGATATAATACTTATAGTTATTAAAGCGGATTTAGGTTTATTTGCCATTTTAATAGTAGTTATTTTAACGTAATATAATATAAGGGCGCGAAGAGGCTTTAGGGAAGATTTAAAGAAATAATATAAATTCTATCTAAATCTAAGGGTATATAGCTCTTATAGAGTATAAGACGTTATATAAAGAAGAGAAAGGAATATAGAAAACTTATAACTAAATATTTAGGGTCTTAGTAGCAGATGTATAGGCATAAGCCCACACGGATTTTAACAGGTTTCGACTAAATTCCATTATATTAGTAGAATTTGGTGGAAACTAGTGGAAACTAATTAAGTTAGCAGAATTTGGCAGAATTTAATTAAAGCGTTGGAATTTATCTGTCGAGTGTTTCACCGAGACATTCCTACTGTAACTGGGCTAGTCCCGTTACAATTAGCGCCCCAAGGTAACTATAAAAGAAAAAGACAAACATTTAATAATTGAAGACGAGAGGCCTAACCCTATAAATAAATTTTAACTATATAAGCGACTTTTCTAACTATAGGAAGGCTAGCGTATTAAAGGTGGAGAGTTAATAGAGGAAGAATCTATTCTTCAGAAAAAAGGAAGACTTATCGGCGCCAATCTAGCACCCCAGGCTACTACTGCCCCCCTATTAAATCCCCGCCGCGACCACTATAGCAGCGCCCACGCTCTACCCCTATTAGCAAATCACCCTCCGCGGTAGATTAAGTATTACAAGCCTTCCCTCTAAAGAAGAAGTCCATACCATTTCTTCTACCTCCCCATTAGCCTCCGTACCTAACCTCCCCCCGTGCTCCCAGCTGCGACACCATCGGCGCCGTAGCCTTTCTGCCAACCTCCAAATCCCCACCTACTCCCTCCGCTCCTTCGAGTCACTGATCTCGGTCCTCCTGCCCACGGTTCTCAACCCCCAGTCTTCGACCCCTTCACCTACCTCCTCACCACCAACTCCATCCACCCCGCCGTCACCGCCACCCTCTCCGACCTCTCCCACCGTCGCCCATGCCCTAACGACCCATCCACAACCTTCAGCCCCCCCCGCTTTCATCGCCGCCTCAAGCGGGATTCAGCAGCCGCTCCTCCGGACCCCGACCTCCCCCTCCCCCATCCCACTCCACCACCAGCCCTACCAGGCCGCCTAGCCCTCAAACCCGCCCCCCTCGACCTCACTCCCCCACTCTGCCTCGCCACCCTGCTGTACACGAAGCTCTTCCTCCGCGAATTCCCGCTCACCCCGGTGATTCCGAGCACCTTGCTCGCCCTCGGCGCTGCTGATGCTGTGGATCGCGTTGGTCGGCGGCGTGTGGGCTTGGGGGGTGGGGGCGGGGGCGGGGAGGGCCATTCGCGGTGCCACTCGCGGCTTCGCCTCTAGAGCCGGGCTCGTCGTCGTCGTCGTCGGCGGCGGCGGCAGCAGCTTCAGTGCCGGTGTCAGGTTCAATGCCAGTACCAGCGACCATGCCAAGTTCAGGCTCGGGCCCAGAAGCAGCAGCAGCAGCAGCAGTGGCGGCGGCGGCGGTAGTGAATCCAGCGCTATCCGCTCCGCCAGCCCGTTCCTCGCATCTCCCGATCCGCCTGTCCCCGCGCCCGCTGCCGTGCTGGGTGGAGAGATGCAGACGCAGACGGAGATGCAGGCGCAGACGCACCGCGCGTTCTTCGTCGCGCAGCTGGTGCGTGTGGCGTGTGCGCTTAGGGTGCGCAGCTTGGCGGATGTCGAGGCGGCGATGCGGGAGTGGGGCGTGCCGTGGGTGGAGGGCGTGCATGGGAAAGGGGGGAGGAGGGTGTGGAGGGAGATGGAGGTCATGAGGGGGTGCTGGGGGGTGAGGTGGAGGCGTCTTGGTTGGCTGCGAGGTTGGGACGGGAGGGATGGCTGAGTTGGGGAAGGGGATGAGTTTAGCTGGTTCGCCCTGGGTCAGGGCTCAGAGATAGATATGGAGAGAGTGGTGGCCGGACGGTAGTTATAGGTTACATAGCAATATCTACACCAGAATCGAAATCTGGACCATCAGACACGTAGGTCCCCCCTAGTCCCAGTCTTCGCCACAGTTCAAGGCATAACTCCCGCAAGACCCTAACTCTGCGCCTAGGAACCGCCCTGCAAAAGCAACCCGCCATTCTACAACTTTTGCTCGGAATCGTAGCAGTAAATTCTGAGCAGGAGCGTCCACACGCCTCTTGAGCAGCAGAATAAGAGCATGAAAACCCAGCTTGAGAGTCTAGCCGTGGCCTTCAGCAAAGGATCCCAGAGAACCGCACTGTGCTGTATATGCGCGCCTGTCAGCGCATCAATCATAAATCTCATGTTGGATAATGCTCACACCGCACGCAGCAAGCAAGCTACCGCCAAGCCCTGCTCTCATCATCCCATACCATCCCGCCCCTAAGCGCCATCAGAAACGCCTTTCTCACCAATCATAAATCATAATCCGCGCTCCCTAACCCCCCACCACATCAATGATTCCACACGCTCCCACCCCCACCAAACGCTCCCCCTCCCACAGCCAAACCCAACCCCCTACCACCCCTAAGCCCACCAAACCCACCAAATTCCCTCCCCATCCCTACCCCCAATCCCATCCGCATCCCAAGCCCCAGCCCCGCAAACCCGCCCCCAAACCCGCCGCGCAACCCCAGCTCCCCGGCGACGCCGGCAAACTGGTACCGCGGATCCCGCCCAAAGCGCGCGGGCGGGGCGCCGCAGTCGTCGCCGAAGAAGGTCTCGTTGCCGCGCGGAGCTCTGTCGATGGCGTACGGGGGCGGGGGCGCGATGTGACGGGAGTAGAAGTTGCGGGAGCGGGCGCCGCCGCCGCTCTCGTCGGCGTAGAGGCGCAGGTTCTCGTAGAGGGGAACAAGCAAGCGGTTGGTGATCGAGTTGAAGTTAGTGCCAGAGCTAGAGTCAGTGGTGTTGGCGTTGCCGCCGCCACCGCCGCCGCTGCCGCCCCGGATGCGCGCGTTCGCGGTTGCGGTGCTCATGATGCTGTGGTAGAAGGCTTCTTGCCGCGCTGGCTGCTGTCCATTGGTCCACCACATCTCGAGCTTCTCCGGCTCGGCGAGGCGTGGGGCGAGGGGTGTGGTTGGGGCATGGGCGGTTGGTATCGTGTCGGCGAAGAAAGGGCCGGTGAAATTTTGGGGCGTGGGCGCTTGCTGTGCGAGTCCTGGGGCGATTTCGGGGACGTGGGACGGCCGGATGGTGTCCGGCTCGCTAAATTTTAGGTTTGTCGTCGTGGCGGTGGCATTAGTGAGGGTGGGAGAGTCTGAGGATGTATGGGGAGGAGGGGGGTTAAGAAAATTTATGTGGTTGTAAGGCGGTGCATTAGCGTTCAGTGTAGATGTCTGACTGGCCTGAGTCGGGAGAGGGGGAGGTTTAAACCCTGGTGGAAAGGCTGGAGCAATCGTTGCTGTCAAGTCTGGGATGGCTACACGGTTTGCTGCTGTAATTCCAGCGCGGCTTCCCGCCAAGTTACCAAATTCATATAGTCTCTCTTTCAACCTCTCACGCTTAAATATGTGTTCTGGTGACAATTCCTGTTCTTGACCGAATGTCTTACAATTCTGAGATGATCCCTCTAGACTGCCTGCTGCATCTTCACCGACACAAATCTCCCGTAGAGCAGCTTGACGTTCTTGTGGCCAGAGATCTTGACGGATACGCTCTTGTTCTTGTCGAGCAAAGAACTCCTTACGCGCTTCATCACCAGCAGGCGTTTGCGGGGAATCGGGCCTCCATTGATTGGTAGTTCTCGAAGGGAACTCAAAATTGAAATCCATTCCAGCTAAGCGTGACGGCACAGCTAAGCCTCGGTTTGGAGGAGTCGCCATAGCTGCACTAGCGGGCATACTCGATTGAAACTGATTTAATGTAATGAAGGGGTCATCAGCAAGAGTATCCATCTTACTGAGCAAAGATAGTGCAGTCGGTGGCCATTGACTGAGTCGAGCTTCTCGGGCTACAGCCAGATTTCCGAGGGTTGGAAAGCGACCACCAGGCGCAGGCCCCGAGGCGCTTGACAGTGAGCCAAAGTTGTCGGACTCGGCGAGAGTAGGACGGCGCGATGAATCGATCGGTGCTCTCACACGAGGCATCATAAACCCTACCTCACTGAACCGTTCACTGGGTTGTTGCTTCTCAAGGCAAGACTTCTCCATCATGATCATTCCACGCTGTTCGGCAATAGCCTTGAAATAGGCCAGAGTGTTTTGTGGTATGCTCATACCAATAGTCTGTCCTCTTAGTCTATCCGAAGCCAACTGTCCCTCGACTTTGCGGCGGATATGCGAGAATTGACCTATGTTGCTCCACTGGAAAGACGCGGCAGACCACTGATGTGCCGACACGTCTCTGTTAGGATGCCCAATGAATGTTACCTCACCGTCTGTCGTCCCCATGACTTGCTGTAGGTAAATAGGATCAGGCAGTCGTCTACCAAAAATTTGAATCGTTTCATTGTCGGTGCCAGTTCGCGTGTTCTTGGGGCTGATGTCATCTCCGTGATCTTGCTGAAACATGGTTAAAGGAGGAAGGGTTTGGGTGATACTGAAACGGTCGGAGACAGCCATTTGGTGATGCTGAATTGGGTGGTTGTGGATGTCAGTTTGCAGCTTCGGCAGACTAAAGATGGAAGGCCTGTCAATCGATGAACCTACTCCAGGTTGCGGAAGGACATTTTGGACGTAGTGGTCTGAGGTTAAAGGCTGAACGGTATCCTGCTCAGCTCGCTGCATATCTTCCTCGCTCTGCTTGTCATCGTCAAAATCACTCAAATGCAATGGCCTCCACGCCTTATTTCCCTTATTGCGGTTGGCTTTGAATTTGATCAGGCCAGCCAAAGGAACTGGACCAGAAGTAGGGGGTTCCTGCCCATCGTAAAGCTCACGACTATTAGCCCTACGCGCCATGTCCGCAAAAGTTTGGCCGGAAGATGTGGGGGCTGCAGGTCTCTGTGCCCTGTTATAAGTGGGCGGCCTATGGCTTGTCTCGTCGAAGGGTGCTAGATATTGAAGGGAGGTAGATCGGTAAGTGGGGGTGTCGTCTTCGTAGTCAGCATTGCCTGTGAATTCGGTTTCCTCTGGGACGATCCGAATGTGTGAATAGGGCGTGTTAGGTTTCGCTCGGCCTGGGGCGCCAACAGGAAGGCGGCCTTTTGCTGTAGAGGCGGCAGCACGGCGCGCTAGGATTGCGTCAGAGAACAGTTCTGATACAACGCAGTGCCTGGCTGAGGTGTCTCCGGTAGGTTTGAGGTGAAGGAAAACGAGAGAGTGAACTCACTGCGCCTGCCGCGTGTTCTAGGTCTGGAAGCCAGTTTGAATGGCTCTGCTGAATCAAAAAGACAAAGGTAGAAAGATATCCGAGCCGCACCTAACCTATTGCTCCATCTCCACAAAGCGCAATTGAGACGGAGTGCATTGAGTCTGAATAGAAAGTGGTGGTTGTTGGAGTGTGAAGTGTGAAGCGAAGGGAGAGCGATGACGGATTTGGTAAAGAAACGACGAAGTAGCAATTCACTTGACATGCTTTAACGGTTAAAAATACGATTGCGCCCACTGAATTCAAGGAAATCCAAAACTTTGCGCCTGCCATACAGCGATTCCAACCTCTTTATCTGCTAATCGTTCCCATCGGCATCGTGCAGATGTAGTGTACATGCGATGCAGACGGGAAGATGCAGCACATAAAACCCCTGTGGATTGACTCCGCCGATGAGCTTAGTATGCAAACGCCTTTCAGGCACTGCAAGGCTGCTTATACAGGTCACCAACAACACCCGATTCTCACCCACCAATGCCTCGTTCCTGAAGGATAGATCTCATCACAACTAAGGTTAGTCGAATACTTACGCCAGCCCCCGAAGCTCGACCAAGACAGTCATATAAAGCCATTGAATCGCGGACACGCAGGAGCGGTATAAGACACTCCCTAACGCTAGCGCCTGGAATTAAGGTCTTAGAATATCCCACCCTTATCCATCCAGTACGATGTTTTAGACCGTCCTCTGAAGCGCTCCAGAAGCCCTCGCGACACCACAAAGTTCGCATGCGTCGCCCATCTGAAAGCAGATTGCTATGCTTGCCGTGCTCCTCTCAGCAAAGCAGTGTGGGGAGCCTTAGCACATTTTGCAGGCTCTAATTTGAACCGCCCGCACCTCTCAGCATGGAGTTACGATGGCCTGAACATCCCACAACTGTCCCTTACCGCTTTCGTTCGAAAAGGCAGCAGCTTCCTCGTCGTCACCACAACACACCACCAAAGGCTACGAGGCGCGGTAAAAGTGTAGCATGCGTTGCCAGAGTTTCTAGACTAGGCACTACTACTAGTTGGCATTTTTGGTCAGCCCGGTTCGGATGTCAAGAGGCGAAGGTCTTAAGGACTGGATGGATGCTGTTGCTAATCCACTACGCTACGGTAAGGCTTCTAGAGACATCGTAACTACGTCTTTTTTTTGGCGATTTATCTCTTTGAGATGTTGAGATGGAATGTTGTATGCTTTCATCACGATTTGTGATCTGTCATTTTTTGTGAAAACACTTTCGAGGCTGGTTTATTGTCCGAATAAAGGCTTTTGAGATGTGGCGGGATGGGAGGGGGCCAGTCACTCAAGGCGTGTACCTGGAAAATGTAAGTAAAGGTCTGGAAGGCCATGGTGAGCAACGAGCCGGAAGGTCGGAACTTTTCGTTGGCCGCCAAGAATTTCCATACAGGGATGTATCATGCTCCTCCGCCCACCACCTCCGCCTGCAAGCTGCATCGTGAGCATGCGTGGCATGTTCGATATGGTTCGACTGCAGCCTCTCTTTAATATGGCGCGATTGCCCGAGGAAAACGATAAATATGCTCACTCTGCTGCATTCCAAGCTTCAATGCGATATAATTCCCTCTAACGGCTACTCTACCTTCTCCCGCGCCTGCTATATCCTCCCCCCTATGAATATCGCCCCACCAGCCATTACACATACCCAATGGAACGAGAGGAAAGCCCCAATGATGCATCTCCTCCCCGCACCCCACGCCCGCCGCGTAACGCGAAAGCGGAATGTTCCATATGCAGTAATCTGGATATCCGGATCTTAAGAAAGTCGCGTTGGCGACATCATAGACTTACCCTAGGCGAGAGAAAATGGAGTTTTAATGTCTTAGTATCCGACATAGAAGCCCAAGTAGCCACCTGCAAATACTGTGCTCTTCTCTTTGAGGGTCTGACCAGATTTCAAGATGATAGCGACCTAGAGGACTGGAAGATGCTGGATGAAGATCAACGTTGGATCTTGATTGCAGGAAAAGACAACGGCATCTTAGAATTTAGTTGCGATAAACTTAATTTACAATTCTACACCAGAGGTAAGTCCCTCTCAATTATGATTGGTCTATAGCTCAAGCTCATCGATGTCGCTCCGTGACAACCGGGGTCCTGCTTTACGACAGTTTGCTTGTTCTTGATATGCCGATCGAGTATTCCATCATAGGTACTCAAAATACTTATGAGGAGCTATCTTTTATTGTCTCGTAATAAGAGTGATTACCTAACGGCTGAGCAGGTATACTAACCCCATGGCACACTTCCGGGAAGCTAGGATATATTCACGAAGATCCTTTATCCAACCAGAGCATCCAAGTCCTTCTAACATGGATCCAGGAATGTACCGGTCAGCATTCGCGGTGCGCCATGACATCGTCTGCCCGCCTACCTAGCCGTGTGATTAACGTCGGTCCCGCCGATGGAAGTAAACAGCCGTTCCTCTACAATAGTAGAGGCGAGACTAGGAAATACGCTACCTTAAGTCATTGCTGGGGGGAGAATCAGCCTATGACAACAACCAGAGCTACTCTCAGACAGAGGGAAGCAGGTATTGACTTTTGGGAACTGCCTAAGACATTCCAAGACGCCATCTTTACCACTCGCCGCCTAGGCCTAACCTATCTTTGGATCGACGCGCTATGCATCATCCAAGACGATAAGACGGACTGGCAAAAGGAATCTGCGAAAATGGCTTCTATCTACCGGGGGTCTCATATAACTATCTCTGCCACAACAGCCCCCGACAGTGTTAGTGGCTTCTTAGCAATCAGGACGAATGAAGGTGACACCGAGCTCCAATTCATCGGAGACAACGGCATCCAGCACCCGGTCTTCGCGCGGAAATACGTCCACGGGCCCCACATACCATACACCCGGCCTTCGTCCACATACGGCGCCGTTCAACTCAACCGCGACGAATTCCCCGTCTTCAAGCGCGCATGGTGCTACTCCGAGCGGCGACTCGCCACACGGGTGCTGCACTTCCTCGACGAGGAAATGATATTCGAATGCGCGACGAGCGCACGCTGCGAATGCATGGCGCTGGACGAGCGGCCGAACGGCGTCAAGCGCGACTTCGCGACCATGGTCGAGCACAGCGACCAGCCGTACGCGAAGGACCTGTGGAAGAAGCTGGTCATGGAGTACACGCGGGCGGGGATGGCGCTGTCCAAGGACGCGCTGCCCGCGCTGTCCGGCATCGCGAAGCTCATGCGCGCCCCGCCCATGGGGAACTACTTCGCCGGCCTGTGGACCGGCCATCTGCACGAGCTGCTGCTGTGGCAGTCCGCCCCCGGCCAGGACTGCCACCGCGCCACGCACTACCAGGCGCCGACGTTCTCGTGGGCGTCGCGGCTCGGCCCTGCGTCCTACGTCCAGTGGGACACGACGCAGAAGCTGTACTTTGTGACCTTCCTCGAAGCGAGCGCGGTGCTGAAGACCGTGGATCCGGACGGGGAAGTCACGAATGGCTGGATTCGGCTGAAGGGCCGGCTGACGCCCGCGGTGCTAAACTGCTACTACGACCACTCGAATAACCTTACCTGCTTGATTGAGGCGAGAGGAGGCATTACGCAGTTCGAGCCGGACGCCATTGAGGATGTGGATGGCGCGACTGGTAAGATAGTATACTGCCTGCCTATCGTGTCGAACCCACCGAAATACGCTGGAGGCGATGTAGGCCGTATCTGGACTCTAGTTCTTCGGCAGGCAAAGAAGGTTCCGAACGCTTTTAAAAGGGTTGGTATTACAAGTGATATCTACATGAGAAACCTCGATAGGTATTCTCCTGAGGTGGCAATTACTATTGTATGAGAAGGATTCGCTGCTGAGATAATGAGATTGAGAAGATAATGCTTGTTTATACGCTTTATGATGTGCATTTTCCGTTAAGTCTTGCTTTGAATGTTGAATGCTGTTTGAATTTGTGGTATTGAGTGTAGGGTAGTGTTGCGAGTCTTTGCACAGTCGCATGTAGTTTGTGCTTTCTGTAGTTGCAAGTCTTGCTTTATGTTGCAGTTACTATCTAATAAGTCTTTGCAATGCGTGTTTAAAAAGTTTCGAAGTTTTAATGTGTGGATATCTGTAAATACACTATTAATTGCAAGAGAACTTTTAGATTTACTGAGCCATCCCTTCTTTTGAATTGGAAAGACTTTAGATAGGCGTGATGGAGGGAACAAGATGCTGTCTATATCAACCAATCCTCCCCAGCCTTTCAGATAATGTTATGAGCCATTTAAAACCTACATACGTGTTTTTGGACCTACTGCAGGTATGCTATACTATTACCCTCGAAGTAATCTATGTATATTTGAGTTGATTGAAGAATATTAAAGCTTTAATATTATATAGAAAATATTACTAGAGTTCACATAGCGTAATGCTCTAAATCCTATTCTGTATACCTATAAATGACCGCGACAAGTACGACGATTGGCTAGCCCGAGCAGGTTACCCTGAGGACACTCAATATACTGACCAGATTTTATATTGGCAAGCTAAAGTGAATGGGACTCTATATCCATGACTCGCTCGCATGGCTCTTAATTTAATGACTACTCCACCAATGTCGTTAAACCCCGAACGTATATTTAGCCTTACTAGCTTACTCCTTACTGCTAATCGCGTACGACTGTAATCTAATATAATTAGAGCTTTAATAGCGCCATGGTCATGGGATAAGGAAGGCGTTATTGATATAGTAGATAGGCAGTTAAGGCGGCCGGTAAAGGAAGAGATAATATCAATAGGCGGGAAGGTAAGTCAATACTATACTAAGACTCGTAATAGACTTATATTAAGAGCCGAGCGATAGAGAGGATAGAAGGAAATAATTTAGGCGTCGCTAGGTAGATCGTCCTACATTAGTTCTATGCTAAGAACTCGTAATAGTCACTAACTACTACACTAGTTATACTCAGTTGAACCAGTTACCAAGACTTTAACATTGATTTAATTAATTTAATTAACTAAGCTCTCTACTTTCAAAGCTTTCAATTCAATCAATTTAAAGCCTCAGTTGAATTAAGTTGATTGATTTGAAACCCTGCTGATTAGCGCAACCATTCATGTTTGTGTAAGATGAGAATGTGTAGATTCTATTTGAGGCGTTTTGACTTGCAAATATTATGCCGTCAACGAACTTCAATCACAGGCCCTTCTTACTCAAATTCTTGCTTTGTCATTTGTACCAGAAGAAGTGTGCTGGGAATGTGATGACCTTATGCTTAAGCTAGTTCTGAAAGTGGTCTCTTCCTCTCGATCTTACATGGCAGATCATGGTCGCACCGATGCCAGCGGAAGCATGTTTTCCTAGACTTATTGATAGAGCCAGACTCAATCGTGAAGTGACGTGGGTTCAGGCATGTCCAATTGCCGCAGAGATGACTCAACTCCCAACTCTCTTTGATAATCATTTTCTTATGGGAATTTCTCAACCTCTCTTTGACAAGTAATGCGACGATTCCGAAGTTGAATGAAATTTTGTGGCCTCCTGTAGAGGTGCGGAAATAGACATTTTTAGAGATTCGACCTTTTCTTCCCGATGGAAGCTTCGAATGAGGGCAAAGCCAGCAAGTATCACTTTCACGATTTGGAATCGCATCCCAGTATCCACGAACCCAGCATTTCAGCTTCTCGGTTTCCGAGTGTGATAATCTGTAAAGAACATGACGCTTGCGCCATCTCAGGTACTCATCCGGAGACAAGGATCGTTCTGCCATAACGAGACCCCGCTCAGAATTGAGGTCGAAACTGTGATAAGAAATCTTCATATCGGGTAAGCGAGATTTGTACAAATGTTTCAGGGTTTCCGAATTGTAGGTCAAGCTATTGGATGCATTCTACTCACCGAAAGGAATGAGAAAACTAGACTACGACTACCATGCCAGTCATGGACGAGTTGACTCCACGAGTTGAAGGCGAAAGCTTAAGTTTGGATGAGATCTCGCTGTCTTAGATGGCTCTGTATAAATTGAGCGAGTGGGCCTTGCTACTTGATTAATTGTAGAAAAAAATGAAACCAAGGCTTGAAAAAAAAAGGTGTGGACCGAAATAATCTTGCTCCAAGTTGAAGCCTATGGACGAAAGGCGGAAACGGGCGTTAGATTGGTGAAAGAGGAAGGCCTTTACATAGATAATGCTAGCCCGAATATATAATTGACGAGGGTGTTTCTTGATGAATACTTGGATCAGCGCGAAGTCTATTTCAAGAAAATTTGTGTATTTGCAGAGTTTAGTGAGTGAGATATGATCATGAGTCAGTTGAAGCTTGAGGAGCTTGCTTAATTGAAGTGGTGATCAAAGTGACGATAGTACCAAAGCTCTCTCTAGCTTAGCAGAGGAGTGTAGGCATTGAGTGGAGAGTGAAGCAAGAAAGTAAAAGACATGAATTAGAAGATCAGAAGGGCTCAATATGAAAGAGATGTTAGAGGTGAGGCCTTGAACATAATCAAGACGAGGCTGATTGAAAATGAATAGAAGATAAAAGCGCCGCTGGTGACTGAAGATACGACTGATTGACTAAGGGAAAAAGGATTGTGCCATCCGTGAGCGGTGAGTGCTCGTAGTTGCAGCGTTCCAGAGTTTGGAGACAGTGGGTCTAGACTGATAGAAGAAATTTAGGAATGATTTAAAGATGATAGTCCTCTCTTCGAACAATGGTCTGGATGCAGATACTTCGAGGGAGCATATGCCGGAAGTCAGTTGGTGGTTAGCGTCTTAAACAAGGTGAACTGGAGCATGGAAATGAAACTTAAGGTGCCGAGGCTGGCGAACATCTGTGAACTGCAATGATATTCTCCGTCCGTGATTCCACATCCCCTTCAGCTATATGAGGATTGTTGAGAAATTTGTAGTATATTTTCCGCTGAGGCTTCAGGGTAGATTCCTACGGACATGCCTACCAGATAGGGACTTGCTTTTGTACGTCATTCTGGATGCTCTTGAAGCTGTTTAAGGCGCCTGTTCCCCGACGACACTTGAGTGGAAGGCGCCTTGCTCTCCCACGCAGGAGTCTATATTCAAATTCTCGCTCAATGTTGTACAGGCTTTGTATAAGTTGTATTACTGTAAGCAGTATAACAGGCTCCTGAATTAGTCAATTCAAATAAGTCTGCAAATATTGATTGAGGGCCGCTGCACGGTCCTATGTAGCGGATGACATCCAAATAAAATTGGTCGGCGCGGGAGAGGCTTGGAAATCCTGGAGGTCGGCGTTTGACCGTCGGAGCGCACCGACCAGGGGGAAGCTGGTCATAAACAAAGCCGTACGTATCCGGGCGGACTTTAAGGGGCCGATATGCATGGCGTAATCTTAAGTACACCTCTCACTTTAGAAAGTAGTACCTATATGTATATGACGTGTCAAGCAAGACACTCTTAACCTAACTTATAACTATCTTAATAATTATTTATTGGGGGGTATTATTTAAAAATAAAGAGTGTCTCGCTTGGGTGGGGGGTGGCACATTATTTAATCACTTGATAAAAGAGCTATTAATACTTATAAAAGTAGGTGAAATTAATAAAGTGGGACTTGACAACCAAAGGGGAACATGCCCCACATTCGGCTCATTCCATTCCTATAATTCCTTGTCTGGAATCTTTTTCCTTCACACTCTTTAGCAACCTACATTCTCATTACTCATACAATTGCCTTCGAAGAGTGGCTATAATGGCAATTGTAGAGTTGCTTCTCGCTGCTTTGGCGGCAACCGGAACAGCAACTACTCTATATGTCTCTTCGTACGCTGGCTCAGTAACTACTCTTTCATTGACCAAAAGCTACTCCAGCTATGGCTTGACGAACACATCATCCAGCCAAGATTGTGGTTTAAGTCCATCATGGCTGGAGCTTGACAAGGCCAATGGCATTCTCTACTGCATTGATGAAGGCCTCACCACTCCCAATGGCTCTATCAACACACTCAAAACGTCTGCTAACGGAGTTTTGACACCAATTGAACACCATGACACCATCGCCGGACCTGTCGGTAGCATATTCTACAATTCTGGAAAAGAAAGCGCGATTACGCTGGCTCATTAGTGAGTAGGTTTCTTACGATCTTATATTTATTCTCGTAGTTCTAGATGTCATATTCATGTTGAATCTGTTACTTTCTTTTTGGACGAAAATTTCAACGGTCATCTGTTATTCAGAAATACGTTTCGGCAGTTCACTTTGCGATTGTGGGGGTGGAAGATCAAAAGCATACTCACCTCTAAGAACAGCAACGGCAGCGCCATCTCCACCTGGCACACAACTGCCGCTGGCCAAGTCAGCTACATTGAGGACATAATCTTCTCAATGGCACAACCCGGCCCAGTACCTGCCCGCCAAGATGCTCCGCATGAGCACGAGGCTATTCTGGACCCAACAGGCCGGTACCTACTCTTCCCGGATCTTGGAGCCGACCTTGTCCATGTGTATTCCTTCGACCCTTCAACCTCATTCCTTATAAACCATGATCCACTAGTAGCTGATCCTGGTTCCGGGCCCCGTCATGCCGTGTTCTGGTCGCCGGAGAAGTCATACACGCGTAAGGACAAGCTGTATTTCTTCCTCATTCATGAGCTATCGAACACCATCACTAGCTACGCGGTGACGTATCTAGCTGCTGGTGGACTGGCATTCAAGAAAGTGCAAACTATCAACACGTTTGGCGGCAAGACCGTTCCAATAGGCGCTGCCGCTGCAGAGATCATCAAGACCCCAGACAATGGGTTCATCATCTCATCTAACCGCAACGACACCTCTTTCCTCATCGAAAACCCCGACCCGAAAAACAGCACAAAGATTACGTCTGACTCCCTTGCGGTTTGGGCACCTGCGGCAGATGGCACGCTGCACTTCATTCAATTGGCACCAGCGGGTGGCTCTTACCCTCGTCAATTTAGCATTAACAAAGTTGGCGATCTGGTTTCTGTGGGACTGCAGATGAGCTCAACGGTAGTGCTCTGGAAAAGGGATCTGGAGACGGGGAAGCTAGGAGATTTGGTGGCGAGTGTGGGGGTTCCAGGGCAGATTAACTGTGTTGTTTGGGATGAATGATATATGGGAGGGATATCTTCGCAGGTAATGTGATAGAATTTTAATGGCGCATGTAGTTTGTGACTTCGAAACACTTCCCATAAAGGGACTTTGCGCCCTGCACGCGCTGTCATCCTTACAACAGAAATGTGCAAAGGGTATAAAAAAATGGGTCTTGCTCAAACGAGCAGCTTATAGAAAGTAACCTGGATATCTCTGCCAATGGTGAGATTAAGTTTATGTCTTAAGTCTATCCCAGACTCTAAAAACGCCTTGCTATATCACTTTATAATAACGTTTGAACAGCCTCCCACGCTTTTAATATCTCTAATCCTTTAATCTCTCACCCTCCCATTTCGACTGCTCTACAGCCCACCTAACCGCATCATACACATCGCCCACCTCCATCCTCGGCCGCCATGCTGGATCCTGCCCCTCCTGATGGACTCCCGTCCGTACTAACACACTGACCCAGTCCGTCCCCGCCGGACTACCATACGTATTCGCGCCGCGAATATCACTCTCGGGGTTATCCCCAACCATATACACAGTCCTCAACCCTCCGTCCTCCCGTCCCCCCTGCAAATCCCTCCGGTGCGCCACAAGCCTCTTCTCCGCAAACTCGTATGTCATACGAAACGGCTTCCCAATCACCGTCTTCTGCAATTGGACCCCCATACGCGGTCCCCCCGTCAGCGCCGCCCAGACGCCCTCCAGCGCCTCGCGGAAGCCGCCCTGGCCCAGCCGCGGCAGATGGTACTTAGCCGCCCAGATGAGGTCTGGGTTGCTAAAGAAGAGGGCCGGCTGGCCGTCCTGCTGGTAGCCGCGGTTCGGGAGGTCGGGGCTGTTGTTCATGGGCGAGAGGGTCCCGAGGACGCCGCGGTGCGACAGCAGCACGTCGGTCAGGATCTGGATGTCCAGGCCCCAGTCGCGCGGGTCATTGTACACGAACACGGCGTCGATTTTGAGGGAGCTGGACGGGTTGCCAGCGCTGATGGGGTGGGGGAGCGGGCGCGAGAAGGGCGTGTAGTAGGGCAGGAATTGCTGCGAGAAGGGCCAGGTCTCCGGGTGGGCGGTTAGGATGTCGCCGGGTGTGATCACGGTGCGGTAGCCGTATCTGGGTGTGCGTGGATTAGTGCCTTGTCGTGGTGTTGGGCGTGTTGAGAGCATCGGAGCTGCTGTTGTCTGTGTACCTTTCTGCAACCTCCCTGCATTTGTCCCCGTCTCCGCCTACGACCAGCACAGTCTTGTCTTTGTATTCGTCTAGGCCTGCAAATGGTGTGTGGCTCTGCACGAACATGCTTGCGTCCAGCGGCACCTTTAGCTTCTTGCTCAATTCCTCGACTCGCTCTGACTCGTGTTTCCCGCCGCCATTGGTGAGGAGAATGAAGGGGATACGTTGGGACTGGAGGTAGGAAAGGGCTTTGTGCGCGCGCGGGAGCGGGTCGGAGCTGCGGGCGAGGACGCCATCGATGCTGGAGGACGTGAGTTGGTGTGGAGAGTTCGGGAAGGAGGTCTTACGTACTCGAATACGAATGCGAAATCGGGGGTGTGTTGGGAGACGGAGGTTGTTTGGAGGGAGCGGCGGAGAAGTCTAGGGTGGTTGTTGCATGTTAGGTGCGCGTAAGCTCGTGGAATAGCAACTCTTGAATGTGATGCAAGCCGTATTAAATTTGAAATTGGTGGTCGAGCTGTCACGAAGTTCATGTAGAGGGGTTCATTGATGAAATGGGTTGATGGATTGATGATCTTGTATCGTGTCTTTTTGACCTTGATCTGACGTGTCTTCAGTGACGTGTCTTCGTGCACGTGACTCGTGCACGTGACCCACGCCTTTAGAGAATACAGATTATCTGACACGAGCTGCCATTGTTAACAAAGAAGAGTGGTTCTCGAAGGTCTGACGAATCGCGGGTGCGCCTGGTTTCGGGGCTAAAAGTAAATCAGATGTTAGTGGCTGTAACCTGAGCACGGGCACTAAGCCTTCCACTCATAGCATACCTCTAAACTGTACATCTCTACAGGATTAAGGAACCAAATTATTTTTGTTCGTATTCCCCTGGGGAGCGTAGTCTCTTATGCGCGTCCCTACCGCGACACGACCCATCTAGCTGTACTTCATACGAGCGACCCGTTTGCCTCCACCGACGATGGCAAACGCTAGTCCCTCCGGCACAAACGCCTCTGGTACTCCTTCCACTCCGAATAACTCCGATGCTCCTCCCCGGGACGAATTTCCAGCTCGACCAGCTATCAAAAGAGCTAGGCCACAGCTAAGCTGCACACCATGTCGACAGGGTAAACTTAAATGCAATCGAGTTCACCCAGTATGCGATCAATGTATAAAGCGTTCGCGGGAGGCAGCATGTCTCTACGTCCCTCCACCACCACGGAATAAACAAACTCAGAATATGAGAGGTCGAATCAGGAACTTAGAAAGTTTGGTAGTGAACTTAATGAACCAGAAGTCGTCCTCGAGTCCAGTCAGTTATTCAAGATCGGAACCCGGCACGGCCTCCCAGAAAGAAGAGGATGAATCCTCTGCTGCCAGAAGTGCTCCCCCAGCTGGGCCCAGGCAGGAAGATGTGAACGAGGATTCCTTCGGTCAGCTTCGGATTAGCAATACCGGTAACGAGACGAGTTATGTGGGTGTTTCTCACTGGAGCGCCATTCTGAAGGAGATAGAGGAGGTCGGGAAATATTTTGATGAGAAGGATGCAGAGGCAGAGGAACCTGTCGAGGAAACTTGGGACACAGTCAATCAAAGATCCACAATAACATTTGGAATCCCAAAGCCGGTCTCTAAAGCAGTACTTTTGGCAGAGATGCCGCCCAAAGAAGAAGTGGATCGGATTCTTCCTCTATGGTTTAACTCATCTGATCCCCTTCTTTATATCATGCATGATCCCACATTCCAAGACGAATACAGGCAATTCTGGAAAGACCCTACCCACACGCCAGTTATGTGGATCGCTCTGCTTTACGGAGCCATGGCTCTCGGTATTATTCTTGGCCCGCGGAATCCGGGGTTTACTGTTTATCCCCAAACTGCAACTTCATTTGATGCAGCCGAAGATTCCTCCGCCCCCTCACACGAAGCAGCTGACAGGTATCAAACCTTGGCCTCTTCCGCTATGGCTCTTGCAGATATGGCAAAACCTCAGCCTTATACCCTTGAAGCTGCGATGATCTATGGGGAATGTGAATTCTTGAGAAAAAAAGACCATCACGTGAATATTTGGCTTATGATTGGTATCATGATCCGGGTGGCGCTGAGGATGGGATATCACCGTGATGCTAGGCATTTCGACAATATCACTCCTTTTCAGGGAGAGATGCGCAGGTGAGCCTGGCATCTACTTTATCAGATAGATGTCCTGGTTTCATTCGCCATTGGTCTCCCGAGTATGATTCGAAGAATCGAAAGCGATACTCAGCCACCCCATAATCTTCTGGATACCGATTTCTCTGTCCACTGCACCGAGCTTCCCAAGGAGAGGCCGTTCTCCGAGATTACTCCAGGTTCATATACTATTGCTAAGAGTAGAGTATGCGCAATATTCGCCGAAGCCGCTGAACTGTCTCAACTAGTTGTTCCGCCAATTCATGCAGATATTTTGGCAGCGGACCAACGGTTACAAGAAGCTTATGCAGCGATACCCGACGGTCTTCGTGTGCGTTCCATGGAACTGTCTATCACGGATCCTCCTGTTATTATTATGGCTCGATTCAACCTCGAATTACTATACCAAAAGACTCGCACAGTCTTGCATAGAAAATATCTCGTAGTCGGACAAACGGATCCACGATTCGCAGAGTCTCGAAAAATATGCGTCGACGCAGCGATGCACACTCTTCGCCATCAAGATGTGATCTTTCATGCCTGTCAGCCAGGCGGCCAACTACACAAGGTTTGGTGGTATATGTCTTCTCTTACAACCTACGACTTCCTTCTAGCTACAATGGTTGTTTGTTTTGAGCTCAATTATATTCGTGTCGAGGAAGCATCGCCTAAATTTAAAGGTCCTCCTTGTCCCTTCGTCCCGGAAATGATCCGGCTTTTAAAGAATACCTTTGACATTTGGTCAAACCATCCAAACCGCCTTTCAGAGTCTCGCAAGGCTGCAAAGATCCTTGGGGCTATGTTGAACAAGCTTGCAGGGCCAATTAACTCGGACAAAGATGCTGCTGGAAATGGGGTCCTAGAAAGTACGTTTCATGTCGCAAATCTTACCTTAGTTTTATCATTTCTCCAATATACTCACCTCACCGCAGACAATACAACTCTCCCTCCTGATACCGACATCTTATATGCAAATCAACTTCCTACTTGGGGTCCTTTAGGTGATTCGGTGGATGCTGCCGCTTATCAGATAACCGATTTGTCCCAGGATATCGATTGGGTAAGTTCTTATCTTCAAATTAATGAGATCTGTTTTTGTCTGATGTGCAAGCAGACCATGTGGGATAGCCATTTCCTAGGACAAGCAAACAGTTTACCGGAACAGACGTGGCTTCCCAACTCCAATGCCAACATGGACGAACTACTGAATTTTGACGATCCAACGAACATTATCAGCATAAACTACTACAACTCGGTTAATTAGACTTAGTCTGCGCATTATATTACAAGCCCTCTACCTTGTCTACCAAAATCCACACAGGATGTCTCTAACCCTATCAGCTTAAGGTTCTACATATATTGCCGTGTCTCCACTTCACACCATTCGAGGAATCGCTTTGGGATTCCGGTGCTTCCTTCCGCCCCGGTCTTCAAACTCTTCTGCATATGAGGCGGGATTACTCCCTTTCTACCCCAAGGGATAAAAAACCAGCCGTTATCCGCAGCGGTGGCGTCTAGTGAAAATCCCGCATACAGTTCGGTGTACGCGCCGAATTGTAGAGGCTTGAAGACAGTACCCTACCACTTCCGTTAGGAAATGGGTCTTAGTGATTCTCGGAGGACATTTTCACTATTATTGGACGTTTTATAGCGGAAATGTGTCTTCGGAGTTCTGTCCTCATTATACCAGGATGGAGGCTCTGTTGACGTTAGTCGTGCATATGTTTCATTCCGCATGCGTACTTACGACTCTAAGAATCCCATCGTTCCCTGACTTCTTCGAATTCTGCTGCTAGGAATACATCACCTGACTTTGACACCATGTAGTGTTCATTACCTTTAGCACTGATGGATTGTCCACTTCATTAAAGTTAATGCCACCCTTGGGCGTAAGCAAACCGATCATGGAACTGACCCATACTATTCGGACAGTCTTGTGTGAGCTCTTCGTCATTCCCTCTGCTGCTGCGGTGCGACGAAGGATGGGCTCAAGCAGGGCGCTGAGGAGAAAGGGTCCTAGACAGTTCGTGCCCATCTCGAGGTCATGGCCCTAAACAAGCGTTAGTGCCAGAACTTATGTTTCAAGCTCACTCGAGTTCATTCAAGAACTTGCATGCTTTGTCCGGCTCCCAGCTGATGGCGTCATGACTCCGGCATTGTGCACCAGCACGTGCAACTTCTTCTCCACCAAAAACCTCGTTACAGCCGGCTTCACGGTTTCCAAATCTGCTAAGTCGATTACGAAAGGCTCCAATCTGCCTGTGGAGGATGGATGAGCTGCGTGGATGGCTCTGATGCCCGTATCGACGCGAGTTGACGAACGAGCGGCGACATAGACGGTTGCGTTACGGTTGTAAAGGATTTTGGCGAGTTCGAGGCCAACTCCCGAAGCAGCTCCTGTCACGATGACTACCTAGTACGCAATGATAGTTAGGAAGATTGTCAAGGAGGGTGACAAGGGTGGGATGGATAGGAGTACTTTGCCAGGTTGGTCAGGTAGTTCCTTTTCAGTGAAAGCTGGGGATGGAGGAAACGTTTGACTGAAAGGACTCATTTTGGTGTCGGTCTATATGGTATGAGAGGATTTGATATTGACTATCCAGATACAGAGCTGGACAAGTATTTAATGAGACTCCACGATCCAGCGCAGCCTCAAGCATTATATGCACACTCAACTCCGGAGATGTAGAAGCAAAGTTGGGAATAAGCAAGCAAGCAAGCCAAGCTGAGCAGGCTCAGCTTGCTGGCTTGTAATTTTTGACACCTTGAGCTTGCTTGCTTGGCTTGCTTACCCGCTTGATAAAATTTTATATAGAAGTCTTAGTGTTATATACAAAATTAAGGCTATAAGCCACTCCAAAATCTCTCCTCCACAGCCCGACTTGTAGTTATATAATGCAGTTACGTAAGGGTAGTTATTACAAAGCTCGGTGAGGTGTTAAGAGAGGCCTTAAGGAACGCGTTAAGGGAGGCTTTAAGGGAGGCTTTAGTAATAAGGCCTCTACTTTTAAAGCACCTCGATATTATCTATCGCCTATATAGATTATAGCTTACTTACTATCTATACTAGATCTTTTAAAGCCTATCCTTTTATAGCTACAATTATACTATAAGGTAGTAATAAGATTTAGCTAAGGTAATAATGTGGATAGGAAGTCCAATTAATAGAATAATAGGGTATATTATATAAACAGACAAATCCTTAAGGGAAAAGGAAGAGTCTATATACGAGGTAAGGAAGGGGTTTCCCTAGGCGTATATAACGCACGTGCCTTACAGGCAAGTTACCCCTAGGTCGCCCCTAGGTCGCCCTTAGATCGCCGATACCTTATAGCTATATAACTATCTACTTAGGTTTTACCTAATAATGCCCCCCCCCCCCTTTTAAAAATGATTATTTCTAATCCTTTATATACTTAGGCCTTAATAAACCCCTATAAAAACCTTAATAAGGAAAAAAATTAGAGGGAAAAGAGCGTTCTAATTTTACGTATAAAGAGATAGGTAGTATATATACGCGGAGCGAAGGTATTAAGAAACTTTAACCGCGGGTTAAAGTTATCTAATTAGTTAGATTTACCTTACTAAGGCTTCCCCGTATTTAACTAAGCTACTTATAAGCAAAAGGCCTACGATAAAACTCTTATTTAAACCGCCCTTTACCCCCTCTATATCTTAGTTTACCAAGTATATTCTAATATATTAGTAGCGCGGGTACTTAGCTATAGGGGCTTAGTACACCCCTATAGCTAGTACTAGGTTAAGCGCGCTATTAGATGCAGGAAGATAGCAGATAGGTATTAATTTAGTAGGTTATTAAGCTTAAGCTTATATATTTCTTATCTTCTATATAGGTGGTAGTTAAGATTTTATAGAACTTTAACTGCATGGTTAAAGTTATCTAATTGGTTAGATTCTTGCTAAGAGGTTTCTTTTCGCAAGTCTTATTATATAATATCGTTATAAGCTTATTTACCAATACCCTCCCTTAAGCTTAGTTAACAATACCGCTATATATACTATATATAGAGGTATAGGATTACTTAATAAGGGTTACTAAAGCTTCTTTAAGATGGAACAAGTGTTTAATAAGAAGTTACGTTCTTCCTAGCACCTAGAGACAGCGTTTACTCTATAAAGCGCCCCCTAAAATTTTAGTAGTACCTTTTTATAGGTATTCTATATTGCCTATAGAGCTTTAAAGGCCCTATAGCCTTACCTTATATCTCTTCTAAAGTATATCTATCCTTCCTACTAGTATAAGCCCTCCCTAATATTATAGTTATTAGATTGGCTCTACTGGGTGGGTGTCCTAGTAGGTAGCCTAAGATGCGAATATGGCTGGCCAAGACAGACACCGAAACACGTAATACTGTTATGCCCCCTACGCACCAACTAAAAAGTAATGCTCTTAGTAGCTGGCATAGAGAACTATAATACACTGCTTTTAATATAAAAAGGTCTCAAGGCGGTTACCCAATGGCTTATTAGCTAAAATGTACTAGACCAGTTCTGGGTGGTAAAGGAAATGGTAGTAGAAGGCAAAAGGGCGAGTAATAGGGCGCCCCCTTATGACTCTATAGTAGTAGAGTAAAGTTTACAATACTAGCGCGTCCGTAGGCTTGTTACGGCAGTAGTGGTTCCTAAGGAGGTCAAAAAGTAAGGTAGTAGAGCACTATAGGTGACTTATAGGCGCTAAATAGGCGAGTCTTAAAAGGCAGGGAGATAAATCACAGGGTTTTCTCAAATGGAGTTTTCTCCCCATATATAAATAAGGGGTAGTCTGCGTAGGCCCAATAGGGATCCAAATCGGACGTTAAGCAATGAATAATTATTATATTATAGTTATTAGATTTAGGTAGTAGGTTAATAAATTAAGGTTAGGTTCTATTGCTTATTTTAAAACCTTAAGGTTTTATTTAACATACCCTCTTAGAATCTACTAGCGTGCACTAATTTCCTATTAGGGTTTAGTGTAGTTTATCAAGTTCCTACACTATGTAAGAAAGGCGTAGAACTAAGGAATAATAAGCGGCTTAGTAAGGCCATTAGCCGTATTACAGACCTTATATTAGTAGTAGTACGACTATTAAGAGAAGATATAAACGGGTTGGTTAAGATAGTATAGAAGGCGCTAAAACTAATTAAGCTATAGGATAAAGGGTAACTAAGTTATATAGCTAGTTACGTTATAAGTTTAGAACGTAAAAATGTAGGAATGTGGGAACGTAAGGGACGTACTAATATACTGACGTACTAACGTACTTAGTATATTTCTTAGGCGTGGTATTATATATTTAAAGAACTATAGTCCCTACCTAGATAGTTCTTCTCTTTATAGTAAATCTTAGAATATAATTAAAGTTAATCTGTTAGGCAACCTACTCCATTAGTTATATTTATATTATTAACTTCTTATTTACCTATATACCTGGCCCATTAATAGGTCTACCATAGTATTTCCTATAAGGCTTTATTATATATTTACTACTAAGGTTATAGTATTAATAAAGTTAAATAATATACCATTAAAAGCATTAGTTACGACGCTATTAACGGCAGTAACTACCTTAAGGTTAGGTAAGGATACTAGTATAAGGGACATTAACTTGCAACTAATTATAGTTAGACTGTTATAGAAAATAGTTAATTAACGGATAATAATTAAATACTTAAAGAAAGAATTAATAAAATTAGAATAGTAAAGGTTAAGTTACCTTTAGTTAAACAATTCTTAGGAGAAAAGTTAAAACTTAAAGGATTTCTTATATAAATGCGCTTTAAGGTAATATAAGAAGGTATAAATCTTGCTATATTAATAGATTAGGTAGTCTACACAGGATTATTTTTAATAGGGAGGGCACTTAAGTGGTGTCATAGTATGTGCCAACTGTTAAGGTATAAGGTACGAGGTAACTGTATATAATTGATATTGTGTAAAGATCTATGTATAGGAGATAAGGCTAGTATATATATGCGTCGCTTAGGGGTCAGGTCCGTGATCGTGCATACGCGTACATAAGCTGAGTTATAATAACGCGTTAGGTTAGTGCCGTGACAAGTGGTTTAAACTTTACTTTACTAAGATATAGAAATATAGGTAGATAACTACTAATCCGGAGGTTAAGTATATATTCTTAAGCTAGAAAGGGTTTGCGAATTAACTTATATAAATATTTAGAGATCCTAAGGCAATAACTATAGTAGAAAGAAAGCTTTAAAACCTAGTATAATAAACCTTAGTAATTAAGTATACGACGTAGTTCTAGACGCTAGCTATATAAGTTAAATAGAATAATAAGACACTTATGGTATAGTATAAGTAGGGACTTAAGGTAAAAGTCTAGGACGTAATTATTTTAATAAAAAAATACGAATACGTTAAGGGAAGTAATAAATTAAGTAATTAAGATTAATAATAGGATCTACTAAAGAGATTAGATTAAGAAGGGTATAAGGGCTGTTAGGGACCTTATATTAGTAGTAGTACGGCTACTAAGAGAGGATATAAATAGACTAGTGGTGGAAGCGCGGAAGGCGCTAGAACTAGTTAAACTATAGGATAAGGGGTAACCGAGTTATATAACAAGTCATAGGATATAATCTATAATAGAGTAAATAAAGCAGATAGAGTAATAGAATAATAACTTTTATAGGAGTTATATTATATATTTAAAGGACTATAGTCCCTACCTAGATAGTTCCTTTCTTTAGAGTAAATCTTAGAATATAATTAGAGTTAATCTATTAGGCAACCACTCTACTAGTTATTATTATATTTTTAACTTCTTATTTACCCATATACCTAGTCTATTAGTAAGTCTACCGTAGTATTTCCTACAAGGCTTTATTATATACTTATTACCTAATTATAGTATTAATAAAGTTAAACAATATGCTACTAAAAGCACTAATTATAACGCTATTAACGGTAGTAACTACTTTAAGGTTAGACGGAGACACTAGTATATAAAACACTAACTCGCAACTAGTCATAGTTAGGTAGTTATAAAAGATAGTTAACTAGCTATAAGATAATAATAAGGCACTTAAAAATATAATTAATGGCATTAGGACGGCTAAGGTTAAGTTACCCTTAATTAAGCGGTTTTTAGGGGAGAAGTTAAAGCCTAAGGGATTCCTTATATAAATGCACTTTAAGGTTATTGTCGGAATGTATGGACAGAGGTTATGTGTCTTTGATTAGTTATCCTTATGGTGACTTATTAGCCCCCTACTTAGGTACTGCGATCCTTACGATCCTTTGCTTTAGACATGAATAAATTAAGAACCAGAACTAACTATATTGCAATTGCAGTATTACCCGGAGTGATACTAACACTAATTAGTAATATCACAGATTAGGAGTCCAGTGTTATTATAAAGAGAGACAACACGTAATTGCTCCTACTAAGGCCTGTTAATCACGTCGCGTTTACTAAGGAGAACTCTTCCTACCAAGGCCCTAGGAACTTAAAGAACCGACTCCTACTAAGGCTTCGTTTGGTTTGCGTTTACCACGTAAATTAACACCTAGTACGACCTCTTTACTAAGCGTTAGTACCCTAGCAGTAGCTACCTTAGCAGCTATAACCTAGCAGCGTTAGTAGCAAACTACCCTCTAGTACGCGTCTTAGTATACAAATTAACCACTTAATATATAAGATTACGACCTACACCATAATCTACGCCAGTTATTATATTCGACACAGGAATCCAACGTCTAAACTAGGGCAATGGGATTACCTTAACTAGTAAGACCACCGCAGAAGATCTCACTAACTATATTAACTTTAAAATTAATGAGTATACTAAGTATAACTTTAAGGATAAAAGCTTATAGGAATTATACTAAGAAGACTTTAACAATTTTAAAGTATAGATATTTAAGGACGCTGACAGGTCTATAATTAAGGGACTTAAACAACTACTCTAATGTAATGGAGTATGGGTCTTCGACAAGAAAAGCAAGTTAGTACTATAAGCACTATATAACGTCGCTCATGAGGACAACCCTACGGAATGGTTAAATACAGAAATTAAGCTATTTATTAATAATAAAGGACCTTTTAATTTATACGTTATTAACCATCGTCTTAAATCACGTCTATTAACCCCCTTAATATCGTCTACTACTCTAGCTTTAGCTGTCTTAAATGACCTTTCCCCTATAGCTAAGCTCCCCTTACCTACAAACGTCACGGCTTCCCCTATAAACGTCACAGCCCCCCTATAAACATTACGGCTCCTTCTATAAATGCCCCAAATACATAACTGATAGAAACTAAAGTCACTGCTAATTATGGTAGAGACTTAGCAACCCTAGTAAAGATATATACGGAGGAAAGCAAATACAGTAGAGAGGATAATAACTTTAATTGTAAGCTTACGATTTTTAACGACCTTTATAATAGAGTTAATATACCATAAGAGGCAAAGATTAAAGGCTTTCCGACAATGCTATATAGTATTGCTTTTAATTTCTACTATAGAAATAAGGCAACCTATACTACTTTTAATAGCATCTGTAACGCTATACGCAACCACTTTAAAGGACTAGAATACAAGTGTGGAGTTCTAACAAAGTAGAATGCTATAACTCTTAAAATAGTGATAATAAAGAGTAAGGGCAAATTTATAGAGGACTGCTTATAGCTATTACTTAATAACCTTTATTACTTATAGCATGGTCTTAACGCTAACCTCCATAATAACGATTTCCTCTATAATAAGCTTATCGTTGCTTATTAAAATGTCGCTGCTTGCTAGGCAGCTTGCTCTAACCTACCTACCACACTTACCGGCCTTATAAACAGCCTACGATCGTCAATTGTCACCTATAGGAAGGTTAATAGTACTATAGGACAACCCGCTAATGTGTTCTTACAGCCTACAGAACAGCCTACCAACGTATTCTTTACTAACTGTTGCTACTATTAATTGATGTCTTGACCAAGTTCATCAAATAATCGTTACAGTAATAATAACACTAGGACGTGCTTTATGTGTAAAAAAGGAGACTGTTGGTTAACTAGGCACACTAAAGAAGAACGTAATAAAGTAAGAGAAGGACTAAAGAGACGTATCTACCAGTACCTTATAGATAATAATATTAATAATAATTTTAACAAGGATATAACAGCTATGGCATTTAATACATTAACTCTGACTATAGTTTTAACTACTACTAGCGGCAATTTCTTCTATAACGACTATGGTGTTAAGCACTTTATAACTTTAAATAGGCTAATACTAATTGAAACCGCTAAGAATATAGTTATATCTATAAACAACAATGCCTTTGTCTATAGCCTTACTGGTAGTATAGAACCTAGTGGTATGGAACCTAGTAGCACAGAACCTAGTACAGTAAGGCGCGGCGACATTAGTAATAAGGGCAAGAGCGCTACTTACTTCTACAATAATAATAATAATAACGTTAATATAGAGAACCTTACTATTGATATTAACTTACTTAACTATTATTTTGACAATAACGGATAGGACTTAGCCCTTCTACCTATTTTCCCCTGTGGTCTGTAACAGCTCTATAACTCTTATACCTTCTGAAGCCGCTATACCTTTAGTTCTGACTTCAACTACACTCTAATACAGGATACTCCTATAACACCTTCCGTAATGTTTATAATATCCGTAATATCCGTAACGATATCCGCAACGTCTATAATATCTGTAATATTTGCAATACCCAAGATATCCGCGATTCCTGCCCTAAGTACCTGTTGACCTAGCAACTAAGTTCCCAATATATACTCCTTCTTTATACTTTCTTACCTTCTTTCCTTATATAATGTCTTGACTTTATCACACAGTTTATATAAGGGAAATAGATTAATAGTTTTTTCTACTACCCACACCCTTTCTATAGATTATTTGATGATTTGGCATAAAGCCTGTTATCCTTCTTTCTTTTTATAAATGGCGCATAGCGTATGCAGCAGGGGCCGGATAGCTGTTCTACGCATAAAGAAAGAACTGCCAGTGTCGGAATGTATGGACAGAGGTTATGTGTCTTTAATTAGTCATCCTTATGGTGACTCATCAGCCCCCTACTTAGGTACTACGATCCTTACGATCCTTTGCTTTAGACACGAATGAATTAAGAACCAGAACCAACTATATTGCAATTGCAGTATCACCCGGAGTGATACCAACAGTTATATAAGAAGGAGTAAAACTAGCAATAATTATAAACTAAGTGGCGTATATAGGACTTTTCCTAACAAAAAGAGCACTTAAATAGTTTAAACCTTACCTTACTAAGATATAGGTAAATGGTATATTAACTACTAACCAAGAGGTACGGTATATATTCTTTAGTTAAAATAGGTTCGCGAAATGGTTAATATAGATATTTAGAGACCTAAAGGCAACAACTATAGTAGAAAGAAAACTCCAAAACCTAACGTAATGTACTTTAGTAATTAAGTATATAACGCAGTTTTAAACGCTCGCTATATAAGTTAAATAGAATAATTAGGTGCTTATAGCACAGTATAGGTAAGGACTTAAGGCAAAAGTCTAGGACGTAATAATTCTTATAAAGGACGTAACTACTATACAAGAATTAATTAACTAGTTAATTAAGATTAATAATAAGATCTACTAGAGGGAATAAGCTAAAAAAGGGTAAGATAGAGTTCTATAGTTATATAAGGCGCAAAGTACGCATTAATAAAGTTAAAGTTAAAAACTATAGAATAGTGGACTAGAGCTAATGGACCTAAGTAGTACTAAAGAATTTAAGAAGTAGAATAAGAAATTATGGAAACCTAGAGGTTAAAGATTAAGTAATTATAGGACTAAGGAGCAGAAGCTAAACTAGAGATCTTAGTAGTAGAAGATATTTAGGCGGACTCTATAATAAAAAAAATGGGTTAAAAAAGAAGCTTATATAAATTATAGAAAATAAGGTTATTTTACTAAAGACTATAGAGATAGTTAGAGTAACTATATAGTAAAAGGCACTAGGTTATTAGGGTATAATAATATAAATATAAGTATATTACACGGGACCAATAAGTGTTTAATTAAGCACTTTACGTTTTGTTATAATAACATATACCAAATTTATAAGGACGCTAAGTACGGCGTAAGCTATTAGCTATAGAAGCTAGAGTTATAAGAACTTAAGGAAACTAAAGAGTTAGATAAAGAATAAGATTAACTCTATAAGCTAGATTAAAATGTTACAGTAATATACGGATAAAAATTAGTAGAAATAATAATAAAGTTAAAGTACTTACTAATTAACAGTAATAAGGAAGAAAAAGTAGCTAACTAGGGGTATATAAACCTTAAGTATATAATAGAAATAGAGACTAAAACTATTATAGAATATAGCTTAGTAATAGGCACTATAACACCGTTAGATACGGCATCTATTACTTTATAAGATAGAAGGAGCAATATCTAAAGAAAATTAAGCAAGTAGACAACTACTAGTGATAGCTTACCACTTAATAAAGGTAAAAGGCTATAGGCTTAAGATTTTTAAGACGAGATAAAAGATGCTTAAGATTCTTAAGATAAGATAAGATATACCTAAGAACCTATAATAGATAAAACCCAATAGAAAAGGGCAGTAGCTTAGTTTAAAGATAAATAAATAAGCACGGGACGAAGATTCCTAGGGAGCTAAGATTTTAAAGAATAAATAAGGTCTATAGTAGTTCTAGGTAAACGTAGCATTTAGCCTAAAGGTTAAAAAGTTAATATAGCGATTAAGAAGTAAGAAGACTTTAAGGATTTAACTGTAAGATATAGAAAATAAAAAAGTATAGATAAGTTTAGGTAATAAATTATTATATAGTAAAAACAAAGACTAGACTAAAGATTTAGCATACCAGGATATATAAGGGACAAAGCACCTATATAAAAAATTATAAATAGGCCAAGGGTAGAAATGCTAAAAGCTAAGTAGTTAGATAAACTGAAACAAGAAGAGGATTTAGGAATTCTAACTAGGTTCGCAAAATAATATATAAAAGGTTATAATAATATAGTAATAAAAAGATACTTACTTATAAATAGATTATATACACTTATAAAGTTATACTATAAGTGGTATAGATAGCAAAAAAATAATAAGTAGGAAAATTTATATATATAGCTAGACGAGAATATTACGGACGCTTTAAGTATAATATTATAACTACTTGGAGAGGAGTTAGAAGAAGCTAGTTAGTTAATAAAAGCACGGCCTAAAATGGAACTAGTGGATCTATATAATAAGAAATAGTAACTAAGGTTACGCGATATTATACGCAGTATATATAGAGTATAAAGGGAACGTATGTATAACCTATATAGTGCGTATCTTATATATAAGGAGGGTTTCTTAGGAGTATGGATATGTATTTAAAAGACCACAGTCCCTACCTAGATAGTTCCTTTCCTTATAGTAAATCTTAGAATATAATTAGAGTTAATCTATTAGGCAACTACTCTACTAGTTATTATCTATTTATTATATTATTAACTTCCTATTTACCTATATAACCTAGCCTAATAATAAGTCTTATTTACCTAGGATTTAATCCTTAAGATCTACTAACTATAGTTAAATACAGTTATAGAAATAGATGCATTAGACTTTGCACTAGAAGCATACCTATTATAAAGATATTAAGACAGATGGCACCCAGTAGCGTACTATAGTTGGAAGATAACACTAGTAAAACTAAAATATAATATCTATAACAAGGAGTTATTAGATATAGTTATAGCGCTTAAGAAATAGAGAGTATTCTTATAATGTATAGAGAAACTATTTATAGTTAAAATGGACTATAAGAACTTAATAGGGTTCCTAATAATAAAGGAACTAAACTAAAGATAGGTTAGATAGGCAGAAATGCTTATAGAATATTACTTTAAAATCTAGTATACTAAAGGTACTAAAAACGTAAGAGTAGATGCACTTAGTAGGAAGGCAGAGTTATAAAATAAAGAAAAGCTATTAGGGGCAATGTTACGCAAAAATAAGGATAGATTGATTAGGTATAATTATCCTAAGATTATAGTAATAAAAGAAGAAAGGGCCTATAAGATATTGGAGAGTATATAGTTATAGAAGATCTAAGAAGCATAAAGTAAGGATCTAGAGTTAGAATAGTATAAGTACTAAGAAGCTATATATATACCAAAGATAATTATAAAAGAGTTTTATAAGTGAATAACTTAGGGATATAACAGAGCTATAGGCTTAGTGTTAAGACTTTAAAAGGAGTATATTATTTAAGGAATTTAGGGACTAGTAAGATAAGTTATAAAGGAATATCTAGATTATTAGAGAAACAAACTAATAAGGTATAAGCCATATAGGGGGCTATAATCTATTAAAATACTAGAGAGACTATAGGAGGTTATATTATAGGACTTTATTATAAAGTTACTAAAGTTAAAAGATCCTATTACCAAATAGGATTATAACACAATTTTAGCAATAGTAGATAAGTTAACTAAGTAGGGCTATATTATAGTATATATAAAAGAAATATTAGTGGAGGATATAGCTAAAATCTATATTAAAGAAGTGTTTATAAAATATAAAGTACTAATAAAGATTATATTGGATAGAGATCTAAGATCTATAGCTGTATTTTAGGAGGTATTTTTTAGCTAAATAAATGGTTTAAGCAGCAACGTTAATAGTATATCATCTATAAATAAACGGATAAATAGAAAGACTAAACTAAACACTAGAACAGTACTTAAGGCACTATATTAATTATGCATAAAATAATTGGGTATTGTTATTACCAGTTATACAGTTTATATATAATGCAACACTATAGGAAGGAATAGGTATGTTACCTTTTAAGGCAAATTATAGGTATAAGCTAAGAATATTATTATTACTATAATAAGTAAAAAAGATAAGTAATATAGTTAAAGAAAGAATAGAGAACCTAATAAATCTTTATAATTACCTTAAAGAAATAGCAAAATTAGTATATGTCGGGAATGAGGCAAGTTGCCGTCACGCGAGGCATATTGCCGTCACGTGTTGACGTGGCCCTAGCGTGGTAAGGAACCTTAAGTTCCTCACCCCTTTCCTTATTCCTATTAAGAATTAATTAACCATTATTATACTATCTACGAACCGTAGCTACGTGATATCACCTTATGTTACCAACACTGATCAGTAGTTAACTTCACTATTATACTATAGAACAGCTAAGTATTCCCAAGAAGAGACGAGCCACTGTACCAGTACTACTCGTGCTAAAGGAAGCTGTCTTTTAAGGTCAGAACTAGTCCTAAACCTTAAATAGAACTCTTCTACAAATCTAAGGATTTAAAGGCTAGAACTGGTCCTAAGCCTTTCCTAGATTACAGATTCTTGCGTCTATTACGTAGAACAACACGCTTTACAAGTCTTCGCAATTTAAGGCCAGAACTGGTCCTAAGCCCTATAATTGCAGATTCTTGTCTAAACGCGTATTAAACGACAATTAATAATCCCTATACTAATAACACCTCCTCTCCTATAACCCTATAACACTTCCCTTTCTCCAAAAACATGGCTAATAACTGGAGAGACTCCTTACCACTAGGGGTAGCTATGTACGCGAAACTTATCAATGAAGATTAGGACGATTTTCCCGTTTTTAATATAATAACCTATACGGCAAAACAAGTTAATAGCTTCCTCCTATACCATATTCTCTTCTACAAAAGTAGAGACTACGCCGATATACAACTATAGGAATATTTTAGGGAGGATTTTATAGGATAGACTGCCGATACTTAGGTACTTAGAAATGTTAATATTATTTAGGATTTTTAAGACTTCCTCTATAGGAATGGGGTATATATTACTAAGAACAGTAACCCAATTGCTAGTAATATTTAGGCCGTTATTATTAGAACAGAGGAGCCAGTATGGACGGAAGCTAAAATTATACGTTAACTATAGAAACCCAAAACCAACCAATATTCTTTAGAAGGTAACTTTAATTTATATCTAAACCCCTAGAACGCTACTCTCCCACCTAAAAATACTCTTCTACCTAGAGGTACTTTTCTACTTAGAGGTACTCTTTCTCTACCTCCTCTACCGCCTCCACTTTAGCCAACTAGTGAGCCTCTATTATGAGAAGTCACGAATTTAATAAAGGTATATTTGGACAAAGAAAAGAAGTTTAGAGGAGAACTATACAACATACTTAGAACAAAACTATAGGTCTTTTATAACTATTGCAATAAGGTTGGAATTTAAGGCCACTAGTACCACCACACTTTCTCTATTATGTTAAAGGGACGGGCGGCGACATTCTATTATAACCATATTGCGGGTAAAAACTATAGCTTTAATATAATACTTCAGCTTACTAGAGCTCACTTTAAGACTAATAAGAATCGCCAACTTTATATATCTAAATAGCGGGAGACCATATTTTAGAGAGTTATTGCTTCTAACCCAACAAAGACTTGTTTAGAGTGCCTTTAATTACTCTTTAATAAACTCTAGAAAATCTAATGTGGCCTTACTAAAACTTACCAAAATAAGAACAGCCTAAGGGACTAGGTTATCTTAGCCTGCTATAGCGTTCCTAAGTGCAATCTGACGCTATACAAACCTACAGATATATTTAAAGGAGTATATACTAAGCTACGCTCCGCCATAGGTACTATAATACGAATATAAGAATCTTAACAATTCTATACCAAAAACCCTACCTAACTATGTAACGGAACCTTGTAGTAGAAACTACGGTGGGTTCTATTAATAGGCTGGGTATATAGGTAAGAATAAAATTAACAATATAATAATAACTGGTGGAGTAGTTACCCAATAGATTAACTCCAATTGTATTCTAAGATTCACTACAAGGAGAGAACTATCTACGGTAGGGACTAAGGTCCTTTAAATACACAACCGTACTCCTAAGAAATCCTCCCTTGTATGTAAGGTACGTGTTATACGTGTTATATATAGCGTATACTGCGTACTCCTTATACACTGCGTATAACGTTATGTGACTTGCTTACCATTCCTTATTATATAGTTCCACCAGATCCATCCTAGACCGTGCCTATATTAACCAACTAGCTTCCGCCGACTCTTCTCTAAATAGTCGTAACATTATACTTAAAGCGTCCGTAACACTATCTCCCTCCTCTTTATCTTTGTCCTTAAAGATTCCTAACATCTCCAAGTTGTCTACTAGAGGTGTAATATCCGTTTAATTAGTCTGGTTAATATTGTTGCTTATTATACCTAAAGCTTCCTCTTCCTCGCAAGCACAGTGCCGTGCTCGCACCGTAGCTGCCATACTGTCGCTTGGTGAGATAATGCCGTCTCCATATTCTTATTGCGCAAAAGCGGGGTTAGTATATGTTGCGCTAGCGAGTCCTTTGTCCCAACAACCCTTATCTTGCTCGGAGTGTACTAAAGCAAACATTTAATCATCCTGCGACGTTCGCTCTGTCTTTAACGCTAAGTATGCGTGTTCTATAACTCTTATCAGTCTTCAAGTTCCCTAAGTAACTTATTATAGGGTCTCGTGTTTAATCTACCGCTGTAAAGCTTAACGGTAAGCTCTTAAGCGCCTTAAATAAGCTTTGTTGTTCGCGGGAAGTGGAGCAGGAGGCTATAGCTGCTTAATAGTATACCCTTAAAGCCCGCCTATTGGCTTCTGCCCGTCTTCTTCGTCTTAAATATATTCGTAAGAAGGTCCGTTCTAAGAAGTAGAAACTTATTTAATAGGGTTTATCTAAGCTAGGTAATAAAAGGATTAACTCTCCTCCTATAAGGAAAACAACTCCAAGTAGCTCGGCAATTGCTCCTCTTAGGTCCCCCTTAGGTGACTCATTTTTTAGTAACTCCTCTTTATTAATATTACCTAACCTATTCTCTTCTGATACTCCTATACCTTTTCTATAGCGTTCTTTAGGTTGCTTAGTGGTTCCTAGGTAGTCTTACTATAGCCTATCCACTTTACCTTATACTATGTTTTGTCATCTACATCCTTATAACTAATAATCTTTAAAACTTACCATTTATCTTCCTCTTATCCTTTATATATGTCTGCCTTGTAGACTAGTAGCTTAATATTTCCGTATGCTGGTTCTAGCATTGCGATATACTATATAGGGTAAATTTTCATTTTGGCTAGTAGGTTTAACTTATACGTGACTAATAAAATTCTTTGCTTAATTTTAAAAGGTCCTAGCCTAATATAGTCCAACTTCTTACTTAATCGTCGACTCTTGAAATTTTTATATAGTAGCTATACTTTATCCCCCTCCTTAAGATCTGGTCCCTTAGATCTCTTAGCATTATAGTACCTTTTTATTCGTTCTTGTACTAGTTTAGCTGTTTCTTTAAGGTCTGCATAAAGATTCATTAACGTCTCTATTCTTTACTTAGCTGTGCTACTTGTCTTTTTTGCTTAATATGGCAATAACGACGTTCTTGGCTTATATCCGTAATTTGCCTTAAATAGTGATATTCCCATTCCTTCTTGTGGTGTTGTATTGTATGCAAACTATATAACTGGTAATAATAATACCCAATTATTCTGTGCGTAATTAATATAATGCCTTAGATACTGTTCTAGTGTCTAGTTTAGTCTTTCTATTTATCCGTCCGTCTGCGGATAATATACTATAGATATTACTATACAAACCCCTTATTCCGCCAGAAATACTTCTTAAAATACTGCTATAAATCTTAGATCTCTATCTGATATAATCTTGTTTAGTGCTCTATGCCTTACAAACACTTCTTTTATATAGATTTTAGCGACATCTTCTGCTAATATCTCTTTAGTGTATGCTATAAAGTATCCCTACTTCGTTAGCTTATCCACTATTACTAAAATCGCGTCATGATCTTATCCTGTAATAGGATCTCTTAACTTTAGTAGTTTAATAATAAAGTCCTATAATATAACCTCCTATGGTCTTTCTGGTGTCTTAACAGGTTATAGCCCTCTATACGGCTTATGCCTCGTCAGTTTGTTCCTTTAGCAATTTAGATATTTCTTTATAACTTATTTTACTAGTCCCCAGATTCCTTAAACGATATACTCCTCTTAAAGTCTTAACACTAAGCCTATAGCTCCGTTGTGTCCTTATGTTATTCCCTTGTGGAATTCCTTAACAAACTCTTCTGTAATAGACTTAGGCATATATATTGCTTCTCTATTTTTATATTGCTCTAAGTCTGGATCCTCTACCTATGCTTCTTAGATCTTCTATGTCCACTTACTCTTTGGTAACTCATAGATCTAACTTTCCTTAGTTGCTATAATCTTTGGATAATTATACCTAATTAATCCGTCTTAATCCTTTTGCAACAAAGCTCCCAATAGCTTTTTATTACTTTATAGTTCAGCCTTCCTACTTAAAGCATCTGCTTGTGCATTATCTGTACCCTTAGTATACTGAATTTCGAAATAGTATTCTATAAGCATTTCCGCCCACCTAACCTGTCTTTAGTTGAGTTCCTTCGTTATTAGGAATCCTATAAGGTTCTTATAGTCTATTTTTACCACAAATGGTTTTTCTATGCCTTACAAGAATGCTCTCTATTCCTTAAGTGCTGTAACTATACCTAGCAACTCCTTGTTGTAGATATTATAGTTTAACTCTAGTAGTATCATCTTTCAACTATAGTATGCCACTGGGTGCTATCCATCTTAATATTTCTATAGGAAGCACGCTCCTAGTACAAAGTCTAATGCATCCGTTTCTATAACCGTCTCTAGACCTGGTTAATAGATCTTAAGAACTGGCTCCTAGGTAAACAACTTTTTAATTCTCTTAAATAGTTCTTATTATTCCTTTCCCTACGCCTATAGTTCTTCTTTCTTTGTTAACCGTGTAAACGGCTTAATGTCCTATAACTATTGCGCTATAAACCTTCTACAGTAATTACAAAACCCTAGAAACGATCTTAACTGCGTAACGTTCTCTAGTTCTTACCAATTTACTATAGCCTCGATCTTCTTTAGATCTATGCTAAGTTAGCCTAGTTTAATAATAAATCTAACGAAATCGGTCTTCTTAGTAAAGAACTCGCATTTCTTAATTACTACTAGTATTTTTTCTTCCTATAGTCTCTTTAAGACCCACTTAACGTGTTCTCTATACTCTTCCTCACTTTCTAAGTAGATAATAATGTTATTAAGGTATACCATAACAAATTCATCTAGGTGTTTGCCTAACACACTATTAATTCGCTTCTAGAACGTTATTAGTGCGTTTATAAGCCCGAATTGCATAACTAATGGCTTGTATAGTCCTTCCTTTAACCTAAAGGCTGCCTTCCACTTGTTACCTTCCTTGATTCTAATCTAATGGTACGCCCATCTTAAATCTATCTTCGTAAAGATCTTTGCGTTGCCTATCCTGTCTTAGATTTCGCTAATTAAGGGTAAAGGATACTTATCCTTCCTAGTAATACTATTTAACTGTCTATAGTCTATACACATCCTGAGTTTTCCGTTTTTCTTTAGGATGAATAGTACTGGATATCCTACTAATAACTGCGATGGTCTAATATATCCCTTTTGTAAGTTCTCCTAGACAAACTCCTTAAGCGCTACTAACTCTATTTCAGTAAGCTTATAGATTGGAAAAAACTTTAGACTTATTCCCTCTTCTAATTCTATCTTATAGTCCTAAGCTGTATACTCTAACAGCTTCTTACTTTCTAATAACCATAACTTTTTTCCATACTTGTGGTATCTCTTTGGTACATAACTTAAGCCTCGCTCAGTCTCTTCGTATATTGCTCCGACTTGGTACTATACCAACTTGGTTTACTGTCGCACTTTACATTATTATGTATCCTTAATATCGACTTAACCTATAACCCAATCAATCTTTAGATTATACTCCTATAACTAAGGCATTCCTAGTATCGCCTCGTCCTATCCTAATAGTAGGATATTAAAAGACATTCTAACTGGTCTCCCTTTAATAGTTATCTAAATAGGTCCTATTTTAAGATTAATAACGCCTCCTCCATAGGCTATCTAATCTCCTAAAATTGTTATAAGTAGATATAGGTGTTCCTTCTGTCTATATAGTAACCCCATCCTTTCTACTGCCTTTGGTGATATGTGGTTCCTTATTGCTCCACTATCTACTAACGCTTTGAACTGCTAATCTTACCACTTAGCTCTTAAATTTAGGTATTATCCTTAAATTTCTTTAAGGGTCTAAGGCTCTAATACTGGTTCCCTCTAGTTCTATACGCCTCCCCTTTTCCTAACTGTTGGCTGCTAGATCCTACCTATACTTAGTCTAACTTTGGCCAATACTTAGTTCGTTTCTTTTCCTCTATATGCCATAGACAAGTGTTCTCTAGGCACTCTTACCACTGTCGTCCATCTAGGTATTTTTCTGTAAGGAATCTTTCTAGTTAAAGTATTAAGTCTCCCTAACCTTGTACTTCTACTGGGTGCTAACTATATATATACTTAGCATTCCTAAACCGCTTTTCCTCTGGTGCCCAATATATCCTTACTAGGTACTTCCGGTTCTTATCTTTTAGTGCTCTATATATATTATATATGTCATCCACACAAGCTATCCACGATAGGGTATAATATGCTGCGTGTTTTAGGTTAACTCTTAGTTTATCTTTATCCTTAAGTTTAAACCTATACCTAGTTGACCTAACCACTAGTATCTCTACTATAGGTACTAAGATTTATCGCTTGCTTCTCTAGTCCCTAGATCCCTTTTCTAGGTTCCTTAACGTTATAATTAACACTCCTTTAATATAACTCATGCGTTTTTCCGTAATGGGTTAGTCTTAGACAACTTTTTTATCTAGCCATATATAAAAATCTTCCCATTTATCATTATGTCGTTGCCTATACCACTTCCCATACAACTGGTTTAGTGTGTATGGTCTATCCGTTAGAAAGTACTATATTATCACTATATCATAACATCCTTTAGTATGTCTCTCTTTAAACCTAGTTAGGATATCTAGATCCTCTTCTTATTCCAATTTATCTAACCATTTTGCCCTAGGTGTCCCTGCACTCGGCCTATTAGTAACTCTTTGTATGGGTACTCTATCCCTTATACGACCTAGCATAGCTAACCTCTTATTTAGCTTCTGCTCTTGCTATATAATAATTCTTATTCTAAACTTATCTATAGTTTCTTATTTTCTGTGTCTTGCAGCTGGATCTTTATAGTTATCTTACTTTTTAATCCTAGTATTAACTGTTTAATCTTTAGGCTGAATACTATGTTTACCTGGGATTACTAATGTTCTTATTCGTTCCCTAAACTTATAGTTCTTAAACTTGCGTCCTATACTCATTCATTTGTCACTGAACTAAGTTACTGCCCTTTTCCATCGGTTTTCGTCTGTTGTGGGTTCTTAGGTATGTCTTATCTTACTTTAAGAATCTTAAGCTTCTCTTATCTCTTCTTAAGAATCTTAAGCCTGTGGCCTTTTACCTTTATTAAGTAATAAGCTAGCACTAGCAGTTATCTACTTACTTAGTTTCTTCTAAACGTTACTCCTATTATCTTGTAAAGCGATGGAAATCGTATCTAATGGTGTCGCTATACCCGTTACTAAACCTTGCTTGGTAGTGGTCTTAGTCTCTATTTCTGTTTCAACTTCTCTAAGGTCTGCATGCTCCTAGTAAGCTACCTTTATTACCTTATTGTCGGTAAATGCTTCACCTGTATTAAATTTATCGTCTTTAATATCCGATCTGCGAGCTAGTTCGCTAGTTCCTTTAAACTTAGATAACAATAGCTCCTATAGCCAATAGCTTGCGCTATACTTAGCGTCCTTATGAATTTGGCATGCGTTGTTATAATAATACGCGAAACTGTTAATTGAACATTCTTTTGTTTCTCGCAGTGCACCGTCATCCCTTTATATGTATGTGCCGTCTGCTAGTCTAGTTCCCTTTACTGCGTAGTTACTCTGACCACCTCTATAGTCTCTGGCGAAATGACCCTGTTTTCCGCAATTTATGCAAGCTCTATTTTTAAACCATCTTTTTTGCTATGGAGTCCGCCTAAACGTCTTCTACTGCTGAGATCCCTGGTTTGGCCTCTGCTCCTTAGTTCTTTAATCGCTTAATTCTTAACCTCTAGGTTTCTATAGTTTCTTTTCCCATCTTTAGGTTTCTTTGGTACCACTTAGGTCTATTGGCTCTGCGCTATTCTATAGTTTTTAACTCTGTGTCTGTCATTGCGTACTCTACGCCTTATACAACTATGGAACTCTGTCTTGCCCTCTCTTAGCTTGTTCCCTTTGGTAGATCCTATTATTAATCTTTATTAACTAATCTATTAACTCTCTTAGAGTATCCATATCTTCTATTAGGATAATTGCGTCCTGGACTTTAGCCTTAAGTCCCTGTTTATACTATGCTATAAGCGCCCTATTATTCCACTCAACCTGTGTGGCTAGTGTTTAAAACTGTGTTGTATACTTAATTGTTAAAGTACGTTGTACTAAGTTCTAAAGCTTTTGTTCTGCTGTGGTTATGGCTTCCAGGTCTCTAAATATCTGCGTTAATTGCTCTGCGAACCCGTTCTAACTAGCAAATATATACCATACATCTTGGTTAGTAGTTATTATACTATTAGCCTATATTTCCGTAAGATACAGCTTAAACCACTTAAGTACCCTTCCCGTCAGGAACAATTCTGTATAGGCTACTTAGTCTAATAATGTTACTAACTTCGCTCCTTCCTGTACTACCTTAAAGTGCATTTACGTAAGAAATCCTTTAAGCTTTAACTTCTCTCCCAAGAATTGTTTAATTAAAGGTAACTTAATCTTTGCTGCTCTAATTCTATTAATACATTCTTTAAGTATCCTATTATTATCTTATAAGTGATTAACCATTTCCTATAACTAACCTCGCGTAACCACTTGAGAATCCCTATCGTCCATACTAGTATCACCTGGCCCTGAGGTTGTGGCTCCCATTGACGCCGTTATAACTAGTGCTGCTCTTAGTGGCATATTGTTTAATCTCTCTATTTAATACCGTAACCTTAGTAGTGAATGTGTAACGGAACCTTATAGTAAAAACTACAGTAGGTTCTGTTAATAGGCTAGGTATATAGGTAAGAATAAAATTAACAACGTAATAATAACTAGTGGAGTGGTTACCTAACAGATTAACTCCAATTGTATTCTAAGATTTACTACAAGGAGAGAACTATCTACGGTAGGGACTAAGGTCCTTTAAATACACAACCATACTCCTAAGAAATCCTCCCTTGTACGTAAGGTACGTGTTATACGTGTTATATATAGCGTATACTACGTACTCCTTGTACACTGCGTACAACGTTATGTGACTTGCTTACCATTCCTTGTCACATGGTTCCACCAGATCCATCCTGGACCGTACCTATATCAACCAACTAGCTTCCGCCGACTCTTCTCCAAGTAGTTATAACATTATACTTAAAGCGTCTGTAACAAACTAAGTATTCCCAACTAATATAATTATAACTGGACTAACCAAATATATAGTAGCCGTAGTAGGGAATACGGCAAAGGGTATAATTAATGTCAACTATAAGGCAATTATGGAGGTCCTTATAGAGGTTTATTTCAAAGTAATCGCCAGAAGAAGTGCTATATTTATAAGAAGCCAAATTGCTGGTTAACTAAACACTTCCTTAATAAGCGAAAGGAGGCATATAATAAGTTTCGTTAGAGTGTAAGAAACGTTAGAAATTATAAGGTTACTATAGCCTACTTCTAAAGCTTCCTAGTTCAATATAAAGGCGTAGAAGATCTTAAGGGTAAGGTTAATAAGACCAAACAGCTCCTTATAGATATAGAAATTAAGGACTACTCTCCTAACCAATACTTCACTAAGTATAGTAAGGTAGATGGTATATAAACCGTCGCTGTTCTTAATAACCAATCTACGCTCCATTCTATTACAAAGTTAGATATCTTTAATAAGCCAAAGAAAAGCTCTACGTTCTTCTTTAATAACAGATACTCAGTAAACGTCTTCTATGGTATTATGCTAGATACTAGAGCCGTAGGAGTATCTATAGTAGGAGAACCTTAAGTTCGAGCCCTTTAGTAGCTTAATAGCTCTATTTAGATTAACCAATTAACGGCAGGCCAATATACAATACGCTTTGGTAAGGGTACCGTGATCTCTTTTAGCACAATTAGGGTCCAAACCCCCTTAGGATATATTACTTTCCACATTATTCCTGCGAACACTCCGTTTCTATTCTGCATTAGGGATATAGACAAATTAGGCATTAAGCTTAACAACCTTAAGAATATACTCGTGCAGGGAGATAATTGGGTGCCTATTATATATAAATAGGGTTACCCTTAGCTGCTCCTTTAATAACTAGAAAGGAGTGTTGCTTAAAGCCATTTAACTAAGTTAAAGTTACGTCAACTACACCGTCGTTTTGGCCACCCATCTGTTTACTAATTGCTTAGGGTTCTTTAGCAAGCAGGTTATAAAGTCAAGGTTAAGGCAATTAAGCATCTTATAAAGTACTACTATTACTGCTAAATAAACTAGAAGTCCCCTAGCCGATTCAAGTTTACCCTTAAAGATAACTACGACTTTAACTTCTATATCATTGTTAACGTTATATATCTTAGCGGCAAGCCAGTACTTTAAGTTATTAACTTTTTAACCTTCTTCCAAGCCGTATGTTTCTTAAAGGATATATTAGCTAGGAATATATAGGATACCCTTTAATTATACTAAATTAATATCTACCTAGGACCCCCTAATTAAATCGTCTATAATATAGGAAAGAACTTCTTATCTATAAAGTTTTAATAATAGATAAAGGCAATAGCAATTAAGGTTAAGGAAGTCCCTATTAAGGCACATAATAGTGTTAGAAAAGTGGAGCGATATTACACGCTATTACGCCGCGTATATAAGATTATCTCTTTAGAACTAAAGGACGCTAGTAAAGAACTTACCTTATAAATAGCTATTAAAGCTGTTAACGATTCTGCTGGCCTGGATGGACTTGTACCTATATTACTAGTCTTTGGCGCCTACCCTTAAATAACTAACAATTCTCCACTATCTCCCTCCATTGTGTAACAAGCTAAGGCTATTCGCAAGATAATAAAGGAGGTACAACGTCTCTACGCTATACACCAAGTCAACGACGCACTAGGAATAAGAAATGGCCTAAACACCTTAACTATACTTAATCTGCCACTCCAGTCTAAGGGCTGGTTTACTAACTTTTTTTCACCTATTCGCGCTCACCTGTTCGACGATCAAATTAAGGCCCAACAGGTGGATTGTAAGCGCCACTAGCAAGCGCTCGTGCAGGGGTGTAGATCGAACAGGTGAGAGCGGTTCGTTTACTAGAGGTAGTCACC
>Ga0307507_10001895_pt1 | contig 45601 bp, 34 predicted proteins | sample 7_EM_MG_FD_207223 | JGI IMG/M metagenome (GOLD analysis project Ga0307507, IMG submission 207223) | Populus trichocarpa ectomycorrhiza microbial communities from riparian zone in the Pacific Northwest, United States - 7_EM | ecosystem: Host-associated > Plants > Roots > Unclassified | place... | reverse complement strand
ACCCCTGAGCAACACGTATATATACCTGCCTCGTCTCCTGTACATAGATCCTCACACGACATCGTTTGTCAATGATACACAGTCACAGTTACCTCGTTGACCCTCTGCACGTACTGTGACAATTAGTGCCCAACAGAAAGGCTTATATAAAAGAATTGCTAAGCAGCTACCTCGTAGGCTAAGCTATGGCCGGATTTACCCTACCCCACTATTAAAGCTTTCTAGCACAGAACATTATATATAATTAGGCCACCAGCCAAATAACGGGTAAGGCGTCCACTATAATACGCATTTAGCTATGTATTGGAGTCACTAGATATATATAGCCCCTCCACCAACTAAAATATCTTATAAGGATTAGATTCTTGTGGCTCGTTCTTATTTATAAGGCAAATTAACTGCAGCCAGTTTATACGCCTTTATGTTATATACGTAAGTTAATTAATTATTAACGCCCGATTTTATATTATTTAAACTACCGCTTAGTTTTAGCTATATTACGTAATTCAAATTGGCTAGCCAAGTCGTAAATATAGTTTTAGCCTTGCATTCTGGCGTTATAAGTAGTAATAAATAGCTCTTACTCACCGCCCTTAAAAAAGTAATGCTCCTACGGACCTTTTTATATAGCCTTTTATAACAGGAAATGCGTCATAAATAGATCAAGCTAGAAATGGAATATATAATAAAAAATTAGACCTCCAAGCCAAAAGAAGGGCACTACTATCATTGCCGTCTCTTCCGCCTAGCAGGCCGGCCCCTTTTCTTCTATATAGTAGGCTGGGCCTTCAATTTCAAATAGTAGTATAGGTTTAGTATATCTGCCATAAAGACTAATCTTATCCAAGAATAGCGTCTAAGGACCTTAACTAGTAAAAGAACCACTACTAACTAAAACACAAGAATACGCCCAAGCTACTAGCCCCTTCCATTCTGCACGGCAACTCTACCCTTTACTTTCGCAACTTTAGAAAAGAGTGCACCTGTAATAATCTAGCTTTGGCTTGCCAAACGCGTCTTTAGTAAGACTTAAGGACATCTTTGGAATTTAAAAGCCCGCTTTTATAAACCTAGGTGGGCTTTTAAGCCACCTTATATTTATGCCCTAACTTAGTTATTCTTTCCCCTAGAATATTGTCAATCTCCCATTTATCATCCAAGCTTATTTTATTAATTTTGTCTTTTTTAGTCTGGGTACAACGCTTTATAGTAGGCTCTAGGTTTAAAACGTCGCTCTAGTTGTTAGCGAGGCTATTACTATTACCGTCCTTATCCTTATTATAAGTACAATTGCTAGCCTTGTCATCCGGCGGTTTAATGCTATAGAGAAGGGTAGGCTCCTAAAGTAAAGGGCTGGTGGGCCGCGGAGTGGATACTTACTGGTCAACTTATGGGTATTAAGAGTCAAGGTCAAGGATAGGAGGGATAGGGGGGCTAGAAGACAAGTCTTTATAATAGGTGGGTGGCCTTTGTTGCTTCTAGGGACGTAAACTATTACCACCCTTGCCGCCCTTACCACCCCTACTACTCTCTTTGGGAGGGTTATTAGAATTATAATTAGTAACATTATCCCACTTAAGCTTCCGCTTCCTTAGTATAAAGGATAATTCGCCTCCTATATTCCCTTTCTTGTAATTACCCTCCTCCCTAATAAGCGGATTGTCTATATATTATAGTTATTAGATTGTGGTAACAATATTTTCAATATCCATAACTTACCAATATTATCTATATTATTGGCTATTAAGGAGTCTTGGTTAGTTATTATATAGATCTTTAACTTCTGTCTAGCCTAGGGGATAGTTATAACATCAATTCCCTTAGCTAGGCTATCCATTTCATTAACGTCTTCTCCTGTGGGTTTAAGATAATAATATAAAGATATACTAAAGAGATCTTCTACCTCCTCTAAAGAAGGTAGCTCCTTATTCTCGTCCTTATTGCTACGGTTATTTCCATTACCTAATAATTATTAAGTAAGGCCGCCGTATAGGGGGGAAATACATACCCAACTTATAAGGTGCTAATTAATCGCCAACTTTATTAGCTTTATTGCCAGTATTACCGGCTCCGTCGCCTTTAGGTTCCAAGTCTAGGTTAGCTGTATTATCTTTAATAAATATTAGATTCGCTGCTAGCCGTTAAATATATTTATAGTTATTAAAAAAGAGGGGAGGAGATAATTACTAAATTACCTTAATTGCTTCCTCTAGCGTTTTAGCTATTACTTTTATTCTTGCAAATATCTTTATACTTATTAAAAGCCTTAGAATCTACGGGTGCCTTATTAGGTGGAATGTTTAAAAAAGGCAATATAGAATAACTTGCCTAAGCGCAACCAGCCTAAATATTTTATAGGATTATCTATTGGAGGGAAGTAAGATACTCTCCCCTTTTTGGGTATATTGCTCACATTTGCCTTAGAAGCTGTAATTATATAATACTAAAAAGCCCTCGGTTTTTTAGGGGGTATAGTATAAAAATTAATCTTATTAAGTAAAATTTCTAAATAAAAACAAAGGGGTTAAGAAGATGCCACTATTACTACTACCATTATTATTAAAATTGTTATTGCCTTATGCCTTTCCAATAGCCCTAAAGGACGGGTCACGCTAGGCTTTTAAGTCTACGCCAGTCCCCTCTTCGCCACTAGCTTATATCCGCAGTATCTATACTAAAACAACCCCACCAGCTTAATAGCAAATTAAAACGTGTAATCTATACTCTATTTATAATTACCATTTACAATACATAAAGGTTTATATAGGCTTAAACTCTATTACAAGGTCGACGCCTATTAGAAAACTATAATTAAGACCTAACTAACTAAACTAGCACATTCTGCCTAACAGGGGCATCGCACTAAGCCTCCTTATTAAGGAGGTTAGTGGTAAAGTACCTCCTCTACCCTTATTCCTTAAAGTTAGGGCTAGCACTAATATATCTATTTTCTAACCTAATTATACTAGCAAACTAGATCTTTTATATTTAATCCTCTGCAAGACTATAGTTCCTAGGGTTAGACAGGTGGGGGGTATGCTATAATTCTACTATAAGCATTAAAAGACACTCTAAGTAATAAGGGCATCCTTAAATCTTCCCTAGATTTAAGGAACTTCCTTAATCACACTCTATAGAGCTTACAGCCGCTACTCCACCTCCCAAATATACGCAAAAGCCTCGCTTTCACCCTTACCTATAGCTAGATATCACAAACAATATAAGGGGGCAGTTAGCGCGAGTAGATTAGGCAATTACGCCTATATCTATCTTACTGCGCCCTTTTAGCTAATGCAGCCACCGCATAAAGTTAGTCTCCGTTAGGAGATTAAATGCGCGAATTTTTCTCTAGTATTTATCAGCTAAGAGTAAGATTATAACACCAGCTCTACTAGAAGCCAGGCTGTGCTACTAAATAGGCCGTTTACCCCTAGATTCTGCCTTATAAGTCTTAGGTCTATATAAAGGATATTTTTATATAACCCGTGCCTCCTTAGCTAAATAGGGGGCTAGATTAGACTAAAGCCCGGCAGCTTCTCTAATCGTAATATAAGCCTCTAATTATTAGGGAAGAGTAAGGTCTAGGTCTAAGTTAAGAAGGCGCTAAAGAGGGCAAGGGCTTCTAGCTTCTAGCGGCACAGCTTTAACCAAGCTAAGTAACTAGCATTAGCCTATAGTTTTGCTAAAAACCTACTTCAGTGTCCAGCTTCGCCTTTATCGTGATGCTATAATGCGACACTGCCTAATATGTCCCGTAGCTTATAGTAGCTATAACCTATATAATCCATTACTAGGCGATTCTCGGCACAGCCTTATAGCCATTTATAGCTGTTCCAACAGGGATTAAGTCGCATATTATAGTTACGCCTAAGACACTGCTAGAGGTAGAGGTAAAGAAGAGGATAAACAGAAATGTTATTCTAGTGCACTAATTGGTAAGGGATATAGGCAGGAGGAGAGAAGAGAGAAGAAAAGAAAGGAGGAATATAGTAGGACTAAAGCATATGTTAACACCAGGAGAGAGTATAGATATGTCCCATAAAAAGGGCCAAAGAGTTACAGCGCTAGGTAATTATTAGTATAAAACATACGGAGATTAGGGAAGGCGGGTAGAGTACCTACATAGACGCTAAGGGGATGGAAAATGCCTTACGGCTAACAGCTAGAGTCTAAGGTGGCACAGTAGCGGGAAAGAAAAGAGGAGATAGAGTATAAGGGCAAAAGCAGCAAGGGAGAAGGCCTTTTATAGTTAAGGTTAAGGTTAGGTCTTGGCCAAACTAAGGTAGGAAAGCGAGCGCGCCTTGCCTATAAAGGAACCTCCATTTCCTAATACTTGGTTTCTATCTTATTTTTTACTGTGTATATTAATAATATATTAATTTACTTATCCTTGCTTTCTAAATATTAAAAATATATTAGAATGGTCCTTAAACGCTTATAAAACGCGGGCTTATAATGCGATATTAAGAAATACAAGTTCTACGCGTCTGAGGTTATATACTTAGGCTTAATTATATCCTATAATAGAATTAAAATGGACCCTAAGAAAGTTACTACAATTATAAACTAGGAAAGCCCTAGCAATGTATAAGACATTTAAGGATTTTTAGAATTTACAAATTTCTATTATTAATTTATTAACTACTTTTTGGAAATTGCCTAGCTATTAGTAAACCTAATAAGGAAGAATATGAAATTTAAATAGACTGCTAGATGCGAATAAGCTTTTAATAATTTAAAATATCGCTTTATAACTACTCTAATTCTTACTTACTTTAACCCTAACCTTAAATATACTGTTAAAACTAACTTGTCTAATTATACGCTAGGGGGAGTATTGTTGCAATATAATAAGAATAGCAAACTATGTCTAGTAGCCTTTCTCTCCTAGAAACTCACCCCTATTAAATTAAACTATAAGATATATAATAAGGAACTGCTTGTAATTGTTAAATACTTTAAACAACGGCGTCCTAAGCTAAAAGGATTGTTATTTCTAATATGTATATTAACGGACTATAAAAACCTATAATACTTTATAACTATAAAACAATTAATGCAGCGCCAAATTTGTTGGGCCAAATACCTCTTATAATTTAACTTTAAGATTATATATTAACCGGGCAAACTTAATTAAAAGCCTAATACATTAATATAACGATTATAGGACTTACCTATAAATACCTTAAATAAACGGATTATAAATTAATTATGGATTTTACTGCCTCCTAAATGTTTTAAAAAACTATATCCTATATTTCTAGATATGGAACTTAATAGAAATAAATTGGAAGTTGATAAATAGGAAATGGAAATTAATAAGCTAATAGAATACAAATATAAGAATAATATATAGATAGTAGATGTAATAAAGGTAATCTAAACTAGAAAACAATAGTATAAGGATATTATTATTATTATTCATTGCTTAACGTCCGATTCGGATCCCTGTTGGGCCCACGCGGACTACTCCTTATATACATGTGGGGAGAAAACTCTATTTGAGAAAACCCCGTGATCCGTCTCCCCGCCTTTTGGGGCTCGCTTGCGAGTCGCCTGCGAGTTACCAGTGGTGCTCTACTACCTTACTTTTTGACCTCCTTGGGAACCACTGCTGCCGTAATAAACCTACGGACGCGCTAGTATCACACACTATACTCTACTCCTGTAGAGTTATTAGGGGGCGCCTGTTACTCGCCCCTTTACTTTCTATTGCTATTTCCTTTGTAACCCAGAACTGGTCTAGCACATTTTGGCTAATAAGCCACCGGGTAGCCGCCTTAAGGCCTTTCTATGTTAAGAGCAGTGTATTATAGTTTTCTATGCCAGCTGCTAAGAGTATTGCTTCTCGGCTGGTGCGTAAGGGGCATAACAGTATTACGTGTTTTGGTGTCTGTCTTAGCCAGCCACATTTACACCTTGGGCTACCCACTAGGACACCCACCCAGTAAAGCCAATCTTTTAGTCCTATTATTCCTGTCCTTAAGAGTGTTGCTATTATATTTTCTGCCTTTGTTAGGCCCTCTTGGAGCCCTTAGGTATTTACCCCCCATAGCATTACCTATGCTACGGCTTAGGTTCCCCTTGCCTAAGTCTACCTCTGTACCTTTAACTCCCATTTATCTCTCCAGCGTCGGTCCAACCAGTATTATATTGCAGTAGATGGTTTTCCAGTACTCTTTTATGCTCTACTTTGGCTCCTTTCTCTCCCTTACTGTTGTCTTTGCTAGCCTCTTACGCGTCTCCCTTCCTCCTCTATATAGGCCTGGGCCCTAGCGCCGCACTATTCTTCTTCTGCTTTCTCCACCTATTTTCCTAATATATCTTCCCTACTTTGGGGTTATTGGTTCCTTCTCCTATAGGGCACCCTAGGGTCCCTCCATAGTTTGTTTAGGCGTGTCTTAATATACTTTATAACGTTAAAGTTACGTTCCTTTTGCACCCTTTGCATTGCATCGGCTTTAATATATAGTTATAGGGGGGGAATATTGGCTTCCTTCTTAAGCAGTGCTGTAGCCGTTTGCTTATACCCGCCTATTATACTCCTAAGGCAGGCTATTTAGACCTTTTGGAGTAGTTTAAAAAGTAATTTAGGGGGGCCTTTCTTAGTTTCTCCAGTGGCCCAAATACTAGATCTATACGTCATGGTTAGCCGGACAACTGCTATATATAGTAGGCGTGACCTCTAGAAGCATGGACCCTATATAGAATTAACAATCCTAGATATAGCGATATACTGTACTTGGCCCTTATGGGCCGCTTGCGCCGCATATGCGCTCTACTGGAGCTTGCTATCTACCTATACTCCTAATACCCTTAGGCCTTAAACTGGTTGACCCCCAAAGCCTTAGATATGGATTATATGCTAAAGATCTACAGATTAGTTACGTTTTCTTATAAAATAGATTAGCTGGTATTTCTCTAGTAAGAATTGGACTCTATGTTATCTTGCCTATTCTATATAGGTGTTATAGGCTTTCTCTAGTGTCCTACAGTTCTCTGCGGCTGTTAGCCTATATATAATTAGGTTTATATCATCAACGAAGCCTATCCCCTAGGTCGCCCCTTCCTTAAAGGTGTTAAGCAGGTTGCTTATAAAGAAGAGGAAGAGTATAGGCGATAGAGGTAATCCTTATAGTATTCCTATTACGACTGTAATAGGGGGGCTCTGGTATCTGCTAAAGACTAGTGACATTTCTTTTTAGCCTATAAATCCTTAAACAAACTGAATGATCCATTCTGGGAAGCCCTTTGCCCTAAGGATGTATAGGAGACGCTTATGGGGTATATTGTTATAGGCGCCGCTAATATCTAGGCTAAGTATTAATACTACGAAGTTCTTTCGCATAGCCCATGCAGTTTTAATGGTAGCAGCGAGTAGTGTAAGTGCTAATAGCGTTAAGCGATTCTTTCTTGCCCCCATTTGGCTTTGTGGTAGTAGGGCGTGTTTCTCTGCCGTGTCTGCTATGTGGTCCGCTATAACCTTTTCTAAGATCTTGCTTAGGGTGTTTTCTAAGGCAATAGGGCGGTAGCTTCCTGGGATTAAGTAGTCTGCTTTGCCTTCTTTTCGTAAGATAACCGTCGTTATGGATCTTCCAAGTTGCGGGTAGTAGCCTATTACAAAGCATGCTTTGGCTACGTCTGCAAGCCAAGGTGCTATAAGTGGTCCACAGGTCTTTAGGGCTTCGTTTGGGATCCCATCTAGTCCTAGTACTGTGTTATTTAAGAGGCAGCTAATAGTTCTGGCCATTTCTTCAGTTGTTATGTCGCTGTTGACCCTCAGGCGAGTCACCAGTGTTTTACCGGTGATGTCGCTAAGGTCTACTAGAGCCAGTTAAGGGAAAAATCTTTCTATAAAGATCTTTGCCTTCTCATTATTATTGCTTGTGGCCTGTGGTTCGCCTGCTCTTTGTAGGGGTGGTAGGTATGGATCTTCTACTAGGCGTCCCACCTTTTTCTTTACCCATTTCGCTATGGTCCAAAGGCCCTTGTTATAGGGGAGACTTAGGTTAGTAGTGTGTTCGTTTATAAACCGTCTCCAGTTATTCCTTGCTTCTTTTCTTAGGGTATTCTTTAGCTGGTTTCTTGTGTCTTTATATCATCTCTCGTCCTCAGAATCGTGGCTGCTTGTGTATTTCCTCCTTGCTCGTCGTTGGCCGGCTACAAGGGCCGCGCACTGTGCGGACCATGCGTGTCGCGCGTAGGGGCCTGGTTTTGAAACCGGGCAGTGCTCTTTCAGCAGTATAAGGATATTATACTCGCTAAATGCGAAATTTAAAATAATTAATTATACTATTAACAGAAGATGGTAGTTCTGAATTCTAAACCTTTATAATTTAAGATACTTAAATTTGTATATAACTCCCCTATAGTAGGATATTCTGGCTATATAAAGACCTATAAGATTGTTTAATAAGTATATTACTAGCCTATAATATACGACTATATATAGAAATACGTTTAAGTATGCAGGATGTATATATATAGAAAAACCTCTTATATAAAGAAGCAAGGAGTACTTTAACTACTACTAATTCTAATATAAAGATGGCGCGATATCTTAATTAACTTTATAGTTAACTTGCCTAGTAGTAATAGGTTTATAAATATTATAGTAGTAGTTAACTATCTTATAAAAATGCGATATATGATTCCTATGGACTTAATTAATATGATATTAGTAACTAAATATTTTATTAAGCACGTCTTTACGCTATACGGACTTCCTAATATAATAATATCTAACTATAAAAGCTAGTTTGTTTTAGACTTCTAGTAAGCTCTATATAAACAATTAAGCATTTAAATATAACTCTTAACTACGTTTTATTTAGAAATAGATAGTTAAACTGAAATTGCAAACGCGATTATGGAATAATACTTATAAATATACTACTCCTACCTATAAGACAACTGGGAAAAATGGCTACCTTTAGCTAAGTTTACTGTGAATAATATAATAAATATATTAACAGGCGTGATACCATTCTATACAACCTATAAATAAGGCCCTTAACTTAGATTTAAGCCATAACCTAATATTAACATAATAGGACCTACAATTAAATAGATCTAGTTAATTAATGCGTATAACTTTACTAATTAAATAAAGTAGTTAACGGAACTATTATAAAGTAAGTTAACGTACGCTTAAATATTATAGAAATAGTATACGAATAAAGGACGAGCTCCCGTATGGGACTTTAAGGAAGGTAATATGGCTTATCTAAGTATATAAAACCTAAAGACTTAACGGCCTTTAAAGAAACTTAATTGGAAGTTTATGGGCCTATACCAAATTAAGAAAAAACTGAGCCTATACGCCTATAAGCTCGAACTACTAACTAAAATGAAAATACACCTAATATTTTATATAAGCTTGCTGCAACCTTTAAGAAACGATCCTATAACTTATAAAGTACCACCGCTACCTCTTATAATTATTAACAACGGTAACGGTTCTTACTTTATTAACTTAATTAATAATATATAATAGAAAACATAATCTAAATAATTTAAACTTCTTATTAAGTGGAAAGGATATAAAATATAAACCTAGGAAACCTATAACTAGATTAAGGCTAACACACCTTCCTTAGTAAAAGAGTTCTATAAGGACTATCCTTTGCGGCCTACTTTAGCTGGATAGATACGATATAAAGGCAAATAACTGCCACCTAACACAAAGATACAAAAAATAATAGCAGGAAACTTGAAATTAAAAAGAACTTAAAATATATTATAACGCTTATAACGCAATAAGTTATAAATTCTTAACTAAATTGAATTGTTTTAGACCTTTAGCTAAAAAGGGGGGGTACTATAACAGGACTAGCCCAGTTACAGTAGGAATGTCTTAGTGAAACACTTAACAGATAACTATATGAAACTATTTGTAACTGTTTATAACTATTTACAACTATCTGTAACTGTCCGCAATTATTTACTATAATCCACTGTTTTCTACTAAGTTCCGCTAACTTAATTAAATTCCACCAAATTCCACTAACGTAATGGAATTTGGTCGAAACTTATTAAAATCCGTATGGGCTTGTGCCCACGCGTTTGCTGCCAAGACCCTAAATATTTAGTTACAAGTTTCCTATGTTCCTTTCTCTTCTTTACGCAACGTCTTATACTCTGCAAGAGCTATATATGTAACAGTGCAAGTGTGGGAGAATTGAGTGAGCGACTTAATTCTAAATCTATGGAAATCAGGTGGTATATATACATAAAAGGTGTAGACAATAAAGGGGAAATTGACTGAGTCGGTGAGCGAGTCAATATGCAGGCGAGTCAGTGGTGGTTTGGCAGGGTACCATAGTCGGTTACAATATACCCTTAGATTAGATAGAATTTATATTTGTTCCTTTAAATCTTCCCCAAAGCCTCTTCGCGCCCTCACACGGTCTTATAGAAGTTAGAGGTTTTATAGTTAATTAATATCAAGCTATACTTATCCAAATCTATAATAAGATTCTGCTCTTAAAAGAGAACTACGCAGATGCTACTAGTATAGTAGTTAATTTTATTAACCAGGATAACGGGCTGTAAGCATCTTTAGGAAGGGACGCGTTCTTATTAATCTTTAAAAACATCTCTAACGTTAGTAAGATGGCAAAGGATTAAAGAAATTAGTGTAATAAGGCTAGAGAAACTATCCAAAAAACCTAGGGATAAGGTGTTCTTAATAGACCGCTTAAACACGCAGTCTCCTACTACTTCCTTTCTACTATCTAAAAGCTTACCGTCCACCCACTTTATAAAGTAATGGCGCGAGTTAATAAGGCCCTAGTTAAAAGGCTTAATTATCCAGGACACAGCATTAAGAACACTACTTAACTACAGCCAACTAATTTTGCGCTTGCGCCTAAGATATTAGGAAGGGCAATATTAGACAAGGTGGTAAATAGGTATAGTTTAGAAAGACACTTAACTAGCTTCCTTGATCTAAATAAGAACCTACTACTAAGAAGTAGAAGACTAATTACTGTAGGACTAGAGGTTATTAATGTTAGAATTAGGCAAGTAGAAGAAAGCTTAGCTCTTATACTGCAAATATATTCTTAGTATGCTTTTAATATAATAAATCTATTAGCCTTTTAGCCGTTAATACCTATTTAAGGAGGAGGCGTTAGTATTATGCCAAGCCCGTCTTAATAAGGATTACCTATATTAGTTGACTTGCCTTTATCTTCTATAAATAAAAGTATTCTTACAGCTGGAACGCCTGTTGGCTTGCTCCTATAGCTGCTAGTATCCTCTTTAAGAAGGAATCTAAAGAGAGGGCTAATAGTTACTTACCCAGAAATAGGAGGGCTAGGAGTAGAATTAATGTTTAATAAAAACGTTATTAAGCCTGGAGATAATAAGGAGTATATTAAGAAAACCGTAGATACTATGGCGATACTCCATTTAAAATAAGGGTGTGACTGTAAAGATAATATACTAGCTTATCTTAAAGCATCCCTAAACTGAACCACTAAAATTAAACTAACTAAGGTTATAAAGCTCTTATATAGTTGGTATAGGGCGGCTGGTTTTAACCTAGAGATATATAAGGTCTGCTAGATGCATATACAAGCTATAGGAGGACGTATAGGTTTAGCTATAAAGGGTCTAAACTATACCGCACTGTGCTATAGACTCTATTTAATATGCCATACTTATAATTACCTCGGCACTATAAAGATAGATCCTACTATATACTCCTAGTTTAGAAAAGCTTACAGACCTCTAGTTCCGTCCAACTCCTTAGGACTATACAAGTTTATTTACAATTTAGCACTAAGGTTTTCCTACAATAGAGAGGCTTTACTTAATTGGATGCTGTTACTAAATAACTAAGATATATAGTAGTAAGACGGATCCGTAGTTTCGAATATATTTGGATAGTAGTGGGATTCTGGCATTTTAGCAATAATTAATAAAGAAATATGTATATACCGTTATTACTAGCGTCTAATTAATGGATAGCCAAATTACGGCTAGTTAAGAATAATGGTCTACAGTCTCTACTAGTAGCTAATAAGATAAGATCCTTAGTACTACTATCTCTATTACGCTTTTAGGCCTAATAGCTAGTAATAACTTATCTCTTACCCTTATTATACAAAATTCGCGGTTAAGGGAGACTCTATAGCTTTCCGCTATATTAATGTTAATATTCCCTCTCTCCTAAAGAGTGGACGCGGTGCTAATATAATCTAAGGGAGCGTTTCTCTGGATAATAAAACTAAAGATAACTGTATGATTATCCTACCTAGCATATATTATTACTTGGAATTGTAGTGGGCAGATCTTAAAGCATAAGGATTAACTAAGGGCGATAGATTTATATATAAGATCTCTAATTAAGACTAGACCACTAAGGACGTAGAAAAGTATGCAACTAACTAGGTAGCTTAGCTATATAAGAAAGGAGATGTGCGTATAACTATACCTTACCTTCCTTATAGAGTAAAAGAACCTTTAACTAGGACCTAACAAATAATACTACTATGGTTTGTTAGTATTTAAGACAATTATAATAACCTTAAGGTTATAGAAGGAGGAACCTAGGCAGAGCTAGCGGATACTTACTAAGACTTAAAAGCGCCGCCTTGCACGCCATCTAGATATACTAATCTTTATGGCGTAATCCCATACCGCTTCCCTGCTATAATTAAGCTTATTGCTGCCAGTGCCTTATCTAACGCCCTTCTTAGTAGATGACGATGGGATTCTCTAGCAGTAATTTAAGATTGTGATCTTCTTCTCACTAGCAATAGGAACGAAGTTAAGAAATAGATGCATTCCTACTATTTTAGGGCTGTTAAGAACTATAAGGATGCGTTCTAGCTCATGCGTGCAACTAAAATGGAGCGTTTTAATAGCCGCTTATACTTCTACTGCGTTAACCGTGGAATTAATTTTATAACTGTTGCGGTAGAACTAAGTGTTGTGCCTCCTGTCGTTGCAGAAGGATAAAGTTATATGGAGTTGCCTAAGGAATTATGGGATAGAACTGAGCAAATAGAAGGACGCAAGAGAGCTATATTATCTAAGAGCCGTTAGTCTAATACCTCTTGTACTGCCCAGCTAGGTAGACAAGAGTGGTCTTATTTAACCAGAATGGAGTCTCCTTGCTTACTATCTCGAGTTTATGGTAAGGGTAAGGAGCGCATATAGTTACCTACTGCGCCTTTATTTCAAAGATAGGGAGTTTTAGAGTTTTAGAAGTCGTTAAGGGACAATAACTTAGGCGGGGGAGGTATGTAGTGGGGTAAATTAGCCTACTAGATTTAATATCTAGGTTAGGCATAGTCTAGGGAGTGTATAGGCCTTCCGTGGGTATATAGATTAGTCCGTGGCCCTAGAGTTAAGAACAACTCAAATAGGCTTAACGGACAGTTTCGGACATATATAATACACTCTTTTCTCCTCTTTTTACTGACTGTTTTTCTATTAATTTCTACTAACTAACTATAACTAGCCGACAGACTAATAGCACTCTAACTTCTTATCTAGAAAGAGACCTTCCCTCCCACAATATTACCCTTTAAGGCAAGTTATAGATATAAAATAAAAACATTATTATTACTATAGTAAGTAAAAAGAACTAATAATATAGCTAAATAAAGAATAGAGAACTTAACAAATCTCTATAAGCACCTTAAAGAAATAGCTAAACTAGTATAAATAAGAATAAAAAGATATTACGATAATAAGAGATTTAAGGGACTAGATCTTAAGTATGGAGGTAAAGAATAGCTACTATATAAAATTTTTAAAAGTTAATAACTAAGTAAAAAGTTAGACCACGTTAGACTAGAACTATTTATAATTATAATTAAAGATTTTAGAAGTTATGTATAGACTTAATATATTAAAAAAGATAAAGATCTACCCTATATAGTATATTGTAATACTAAAGCCATTAGCCTATAAAGTAAACACGTATAGAGGTTAAGAAGAAAATAAATAGGAAATTTTAAAAATTATTAGTTATAAGGATATTAATAATAAAATATAGTATAAGGTTAAGTAGATAGGCTATAATATAACTACCTAGGAGCTACTAAGTAATTTAAAGAACGCTATAAGAAACGTATAGGAGTATTAGAAGAGATTAGGTTAGAAAATATTAATAAAGAAGAATTGCTAAAAAAAAAATAACGTAGTTTATAAGCGAGTCGCGAACCTCAAAACTTACCAAAAATTAAAAAAATCGCACCTTAGTATCTTAACAACCACTTAATAATAAATTCTAATAATTTGGATTTAGACTTTTATATATACTCTATAGCTTCTATTAAAGTTGTATAGTAAATAGTTTAGTGGTTTTTAAGATATAGTAATTTAGCTTTGTTTCGGCCCCTAATTTTTAATGTCTTAAAAACTACTAAACTATTTACTACATAACTTTAATAGAAGCTATAGAGTATATATAAAAGCCTAAATCCAAATTATTAGAATTTATTATTAAGTGGTTGTTAAGATACAGTCAATTGCATGACCAGCTTCACCCCCCCCCCTTTAGCGAGCGCTCTGGAATTTTTAAATTCGGTACGCGCATCCAATTTCGCCTGGTTGCCACCAGCTGTACATAGTAATTGTAGCGAACGGCTGTGGCTACACGCAAGGACCGTTTTCGCGTTGGCTGGCCAGGAGATTAAATTAAAGACGTACGCTTTCTCTTCTCCCTTTTTCTACCTACGCCTCCATTATGGCCGCAAAAACGCGAATACAACGCTGTCTCTGCAATTGCCGATGAAATTTGGCAATATCGTACGGGTGGAAACCTCACGATGTTTGACAAAGATCACGACACTGCAGAGGAAGGCCCGATCGCAAGTCCGCCAGAAGTAAAGTTCTTGCAGTCAAGCATACGGCTTCGCTACAATTACTATGTACAGCTGGTGGCAACCAGGCGAAATTAGATGCGCGTACGGAGGTCGCTAACAAAAGTTCGTACACCTTCCTAATTAGGAAAGTATGGCTACCGCCCGCTGACCGCCCAAAATATACTAACGACAGAAAACATCTGCAGCCTTATTACCTTTATTACACCGACACTAACGCCACTAGAAACCCTTTGCTCTATAACTACTAATAAGAACTCCCCAGCTTAAATCTTATTATACTAACTATGGGGTTCTTTTAGCTCGCAACTAGGGCTTAGGCCCTGGCCATAAAGGCCATAAAAGTAATCCTTAAGCATATTAAAAGCATTACTTAAATAAAGCGTCGAGCGCTGCAATGTATCTTCAAAAAAGCCCTTAATTATGGTTGGCACCCTAAAACTAATCCTTTTATCCTTAACGGCTACCTTATTAATGCTCCTTACGCTAGTAGAAAGCCTAAAATTACTCACGAGTTTAAATAGCAAATCCTTAAGAAAGTTACCACCAATTGATTTGGTAGAAAGAAGTCCTCTGCCTATATTGCTGCTAAATGCGGCTGTTTTATATAAAGCGTCTAGCGGGTTTTTTAACGCTATAGATATCGTAAGACAAAGCTAATAAGAAAGCCTTGCCTCTCACTAGAGATAAAAGAGGCTCGCCTTTAATTCGCCTTGCGGTATAAACATTAGACAATTAAGGATTGGAAGGCTGTAATCTAGAGCGACAAGATGGGCGTCGTTTTAGGTTATAGAAGAGGCGGCTATAAGCTCTAGCGTTTAGCTAAAGAGAAGGTAAATAAGAAGGCAATTTGACCTCGCTTTCCTAAAGCCATAGAGTTTATATTTTAGGGCGCTTTCTTATACAATTGGAAGGCTCCCTGCTATATATAGAGGCCAGAGACTGTAGCAGAGAAGGAGGCTTTAAAGTATAAGCTTAAAGCAATTAATAATGCAATTAAACTAGAGCTTTACCAGGCTTGGGAGCTTAACACCAGTATATAATAACTTGGGCTTTAATAAACCAGGCAGAAAGGCTTAATTCCGTATAATAGAGAGAACGGCGCCTTTTAAAGAAATGGTGAGAAAGGCGGTATTAACTGGTACCGCTATCTCACCACAATCCTCCTGCCAATCCTTATTCCTTTTAGTGTTAAATATTAAATTAATTGTCTAGATACTATTATCTAGGAGGATAAGGCTCTGGCTTATATATTGTATTACTAGCAGATCTACTTTAACGCAGCATATCTTTAGCGCCTTCTTTGGCCCAGTAATTCACCTAATCTAAATATAATTAAGCTAGCTTGGCTATACCTTAAACGAGTTACTATAAAGAAGGGAGTGCCAAGGACTAAAGCAAAAGCTGAATAAGTATGGCGGAAGGCTTAGGAGGAGCTTAAACAGTAGCGAATATAAGCTTAGATTAAGCGAATACCACGATATATTAAAGAGGTGATCCGTTGTGGAGAAGGCAATAACTATATTAAAGGCGCTGCTAACTCTACTCGCGATTAGAAGGCTCTCAAGCGCATAGCTTAATATTAGTGCGATGTAATTGCTTATATATAACAGCAGGTGCTTTTAAGCCTTAATTAAGTTAATCCTATAAAGCCTCTAATAAGCAAGCTATAAGAACTAGAGCTTCTAGAGCGTATGAGAATAGGACCTTAACTTCCGAATCAGCTTCTAGATCTGGAGCCTTTATATGGCGATTACGATCCAAAGCGGCGTCGCCGACGTCGAGCCAAATGGGTCCTTTACCAGCCTACTTAGTTAAAGCCTCCCTCCAAGAAGCCTCCTCTTAAGCCTCCTCTTAAGCCTCTACCGCCTATTGAGCCTTCTTCTCCTTAGCTACAAGAGCTTTAAAATTGACCGAATATAAAGGGCAGGAATGTAAAGAAGGCAGAGTTTAAAGTCAGCTTTGTTAAGCCTTAAATTAGGCAGCTATAGGAAGATCAACACCAAGCAATGAATGTTAAGTGGCATACAATTAATCAATCTATAAGGAAGTTAGTAAGGCCAAAAAAGGACTCTGCCGCTGCTGAGGACAAGGCTGTAGGTGACAATAGAGCCTCTGTAAGCAGCTTAGTCGATAGAAGGAGGTCTATAGAGCCGCCTGCGGATTGTTGTATAGAGCCTCTAGAGCCTCCAAAATACCAAATGTCTATATAAATGATTGCCAAGAAGGCAGGAAGAAGGCAGTAATAAGAGGTTGCTATTTAGCCAGAGGACCTTATAAGCTCGGACCCCTAGAACTTGGCGACCCCCTGAACTCGCTCGCCTTACTAAAATCAAGTCACCCATTTCCCTACCTTATTAATCCACCATTTCTTATTCAATATAGCTTAAAATAAATATACAGTATAAGAAGTTCTTATTCAATACGAAAATAATAGATATTTGTCTATCTAAGAAGCTACCCGGGCTTATAACGTTCTAGATTTAATTTTAAGCGATTAATTATATAGAGAGCTTCTATAACGATTTATATACTAATACTGTGGTGGTGTAGACTGGACGTCGCCTACTGTCTTGGCATTTTCCTATATTTATAGAGCTTTGGCTTTCCTCCCTCTTACATACCATTACGACCCTACCAGTTATAGGAAATACATTCTTTTTTTTTTTACTAACTGCTTTCTACTGATTTATTCTAACTAATTACGACTGACTGACTGTACCGTGACTTCCCATTAGAGAGACACCGTACCCTTCTATATATTATTTGGCATTCTACGTAGGGACGACGGCAAGCTCTTTGGATTAGAAGTCTGGCACTCTATATACAGCTATATATATAGGAGACACGCAGGAATATACTACGACTACTAAAGGATTACCAGCTGTAGAAGAACTACTAGCTGTAAAAGAACCGCTAGCTAGATAGACAAGATAGCAGAACTGTAAAACCAGAGAACTAGAGAGCTAGGTAGTATTAGATAGCGAGGGGAACCAGACAGACCCTAAATAGAAAGACTGCGGAAAAAGACAGGACGGCTAGACTTAACGTATAGGCTAAAAGAGTGGCAATAAGAGGCAAAATAGTGTAGGTTAAAAGGTCTTGGGAGTTGGGTTTAGTGCCTATACTTAGAAATTAGGCGTTAAGCAAACTAGTAAGCTAATTAGATAACTACTGGTTGAAGTCTTGCTACCCGCGCGCGCACGAATATGGCTAGAACATTGTTAAAGATATAAAGACGACAAGCTAAGGGCTAATTAATTAGATGGAAACGAGATCTAAGGTATCTAGCAGTAAAGGAAGTTAGTGCTGCCTAGAGGAGATAATACTAAGTAAGGTTGTAAGCACATAAAATTAGATCTGTCCTTAAAAGCTTCCTATTCTAGCTTAGCTTTATCTTCTTTTAAGTTATCTGGATTATGTTAGCGGCGGCTCTAAAAGCGTTCCGTAAAGACATAGAAAGTACCCTACCACGTAGAGCAATAATAGGCTAAAACAGACAGACATATTGAGACCCGGTAGTGATAGAAGATAAAAATTCCGTACTCTCCTAGAAAGACCCCCCCTTAGTCGCTAAGAAGTAGGTGCCTTCCATTACAGACATGGCCGTACAAGTAGACTTACTGTAGCGTGCACCCGTTAAGGTCCCGCTAGGACAGTTATCTAGGACATCCTCTGTTAAGACTATAGCCATATAAGTAGACCTACTATAGCATTTACCCATAACACCTAGGGCTAATAACCCCCAGCAGACGAAAGATATAAGCCGTAAGAACTACCTATAAGCTCCTAAGGAAGCTCTAGATACACCTTCTTATAGCTAGCAGTTAACGGCTTAAGATAAGGTCTATGTTATAGTCTAGCCTATACTAGCCCCAGGAACTATTGGGACTCCTTACTTTATAGGGCAGAACGTATCGCAGTTTATTAAACAGTATAAATGGCTATGCACCTAATATTATATAATAAGTAAGAAGAAGCACTAGGGCCTTTTAAAGTACTGCGATTATTAGATAGAGATGTGGATCTAAAGCCTACCTAAGTTTATAATTGGTAACTAGGCAAAGCTTATTAAAAAGCTTAGGACCGAGTATTAAACTAAGAACTACTACTAACGCATGGAGATATAAGACTTTGTGGAAGCTTTTGCTTAAATATCTACGGAATAACTAGGTGACTTATGTTAATATATACACGACTTTACTACTATTTTAGTAAGAGCGGTAGCCGTAGGAAACCTTACTAAGTAAGAGAAGGGGTAGTGGTTTATATAAGGGCTCCCTATTAAATACCGCAGGCATATAGTAGAATAGACAGGAGCCGTAGCAGACAAGCCTAAAACCCTTATATTTAAAAGACTAAAGGAGGCCGTAGAGTTAAGAATAATAGCTGCAGAGAACGTTAAGCGAATAGCTGTTCTTCTGGAAGAAGAAGTCCTAAATATCTAGCTTATATAAAAGCTATGGCAGTAAAGGAATAAGCTTAACCGCTAAAGAGAAAGAAGGCTTCTAGACCCAAGGAAGTATGCGACGCTATTAAATTAGGCTATAGTTTAAAGCCCGGCATAAGGATATAGCTTAGCACTAGGATATAAGGACTGGCAGAATAGCACCTAATATCTACAAGACTGTTAATATCTATAAGGCTCTTAACCTCCGCAAGACTCCCAATATCCGCAAAATTCTACTGCCTTTGGACGGCCGTAATAGGGCGCATAGGGTTAGCAAGGCACGTAAAAATAAGACCGGCAGACCTGTTCTAGATATGGAGGAAGTCACCGTTTTACTAAGTATAAATGTTAAGGCTTAAAGGATCTTATTTAGCAAGGATTTGTATATCTATCTAATAAAGGAAGACTAATAGCTAGGACGCGCGGTTAACCTAAACCAGTACTACCGTGGCTCGGCAATGAAGGACAGCTAATAGGTATTAAGAACTGGCTCTGTATATATTAAGAAATAAACCTAGATAGGCTAAAGGAAAAATAGACGCGGTAATAGGCCCCTATAGCACGAACTAATTTTACTGCTTTCTATAACGGAGTAGTGCTAAAGAATAGTGATAAAAGATGTATAAACTAGAAGGACTACTATTAAGTACGGCCTATGGACTTAGTAGTAATACCTAGCTAGTAACGTTCGCAGACTTACCTAACCCTTAGAGACAGCCGTATAACTAGGACAACCATCGAGCCGCAAGCTCTGCCGCAGGAGAAGAATGTATGATTAGGAGGTTACAGCTAGATTAGGTTACGGCCTGTGGATAAGATGGTAGAGGCTAGGAAGAAGAATAAATCTTCTAATTTTTGGAGACGGTCTTAGAGACGGACGCTTAACTAGGTTAGCCATTAACCGTAGGCTCCGCAGCAGGCTCCGTAGTAGGCTCCGCCGTAGGTATAGGATATTCAACTAGGGGACAGTTAAGTTTTGAGGTGGGGAGGGGACGTAGGTAATGTATAAAAAGGTTTTTATTTGTCCGCTTAATTACTATATTTCCTAAAGCTTTTTTTTAATTTACTTTCTAGATTACAACGTGTTAACGTATAAGTCGCGACGACCTACTGTAAAGATATTAGTTTAGCTCACCGCCTGTTACTAAGCCAATAGCGATTTTTTTATTCTAGGGACGGAAAATCCTAATTGGTCTATTTGGCAATAGAGCTGGCAGAACTCTATACCGCCCCTAGAATTTAATAATGCGCTAGCTGTACAATAAGAACGGCACTAAAAGTCTTAATTAATTGCACGGATATAGAGCTGATTATACAATATAGAGTTAGATACAGAGCTGTATGTAAAGCCTTAACCAAACGGCTATATGGAAGCCTTAGTCTTAAATAACTGCATAAAAGCTATAGTTAGTTAAAGAACTAAATTAAGCCAGCGCCTTAATATCAGCATATTACCGTTATTGAATTAAGTTAGTTAAATGTTGTTAAATTAGAGCCTTTGACCGGGCCGACTTTGTTCCTTAATTAAATAATAACTAATTACAGCATAACTGTTACTGCTATCTAAATTTAGTACTGCGCTAGCTGTATAATAAGAACGGATATCGCGGTAAGGAAGGGACCTATATAAGGACAGTAGTATAATATTGGAAAACAAGCACCGTGGAATAGTAAATTAGTATATAAAGAGACACTAACAAAGATACTCTATAAGAGATTGGATAGGGCACAGCTAACTATATTAAGCTTAAGCTATCCTTATATAACTAAAGATAGAACTAGGCTGTATCTAGCTAGGCTAATAAAGAACTATATTAAGGATTATAAAGGGAATAGGAATTGGACGTATAGGAACTAACGCTTTCCCTCTAGTTGTTTTAATAAAGGACTATTATGGATATAAAGGTAAGGGATATGCGACGGAGGTAGTTATAATAGCTAAAAAGCTGCTACCGGATGGCCTTAAAGATATTAAGGACGACTTAGGCGAAGTACAGAACTAGTAGGATAATAATAAAGAGACTAAAAGCAGAAGATAATTCTAAAAAGGCTCTTAAGCTGGAAGAAGATTAAGGATATGTAAGCGTACTGCTAACAGCTAGGGTAAAGAAGCAGCTATAAAAGCCTAAGGATGCGCTAAAGAAACTAGGAGCAAAGGCGACTCTAAAAGAAAAGAAAGTAGCTATTAAGGACGTCTTATAAAAGCACTAGGCCCGCGGAAATGGTCTACTAGAAACTGCCGTTTATACTTATAAGGAAGAAAGTCTTAAGATAGGTCTTTGGATTAGACGTCTAGTGGACACTAAGAGCCTTAATTAACTATAGATGTAGAGCTCTAACCGAATGACTGCATAGCTAGAGTCTTAATTAACTGTCTATAGATATAGAGCCTATAGATATAGAGCCTTAATGGAACGTTAACGGATTTAAAAGCTTTGATTAAGCATGCGATATGTTACGGCACTGTTACAGACCCTAGTTAGGGGCTCGGCCGAGCTGAGCCTTGGTACTATGTATATAGATGTGTCCTTTCCTTAACCTTTTTCTAGTCCTTGTCTTGGAATTCTTGTACCTGCCTATTAATAGATTCTTGTTCTTTTAACTAAGCCTTTACACGATAATATAGAGCCTAGGTTATATATATAATAGAAGACGCCTTAAGTTAAGCCAGAGCCTTAGTTAAATCTTAATTAGTTAGACGCCGCCTCTATAGTTAAGTTGAATTAACTAGAGCTTTTAGTCGGGCCGTGTAACGGGACTAGCCCAGTTACAGTAGGAATGTCTCGGTGAAACACTCGATAGATGAATTCCGACGCTTTGATCAAATTCTGCCAAATTCTGCCAAAGTCGATCAAATTCCGCCAAATTCCGCCGACTCGATCAAGTTCCACCAAATTCCACTGACGTGATGGAATTTGGTCAAAACCTATCGAAATCCGCGTGGGCTCGTGCCCACGCGTCTGCTGCCAAGACCTCGAATATTTAGTTACAAGTTTCCTATGTTCCTTTCTCTTCTTCACGCAACGTCTTGTTCTCTTCAAGAGCTATATACCCTTAGATTTAGATAGAATTTATATCATTCCTTCGAATCTTCCCTGAAGCCTCTTCGCGCCCTTACATTAGGCGACGATCTTATGTCTTAGCGTAGTGCTAGTAAACTGTTATAATAAGCCTAACTTTACTATAGGTAATAAAGTCTAGGTTATAATAAAGAACTAAAAGATAGAACGACCTAGCTATAAGCTAGACTATTAGATAGCAGGACTATATAAGGTCCTTAAAAAAAGGCAACTTATATAAAGTAAAGCTCCTAGATTTAATTAAGGTCCACTCTAAGTTCTTATTAGATAAGCTATAGAAAGCTATAAATAACCTATTGCCTGGATAAAGGAACAAACCGCCCCTGCCAATTTAAGTTAATAGCGACAATAAATAGGAAATTAAAGAAATACTAGTGTTATGGACGCTTTAAGTACGATGTTATAACTACTTAGAGAAGAGTTGGAAGAAGCTAGTTGGTTAATAAGGGCATGGTCTAGGGTGGAACCGGTAGAACTATATGACGAGGAATGGTAACCAAGGTCACATAATGTTGTACGCAGTATACGCAGTGTACGAACGGTATGTACGTATAATACGTATATTACGTATCTTACGTATAAGGAGGATTTCTTAGGAGTACGGATGTGTATTTAAAGGACCATAGTCCCTACCTAAATAGTTCCTTTCCTTGTAGTGAATCTGTTGGGCAACCACTCCACCAGTTGTTATTTGTACTTATTACATTGTTAACTTCCTGTTTACTTACATACCTAACCTATTAGCAAGTCTACCGTAGTATTTCCTATAAGGCTTCGTTATAACTAGCCTGTAAACTTGTAAGGGGAACGCTAAAGTATTGTGTTAGTTAGAAAGGATATAACCTAGACCCTACTTAGTACCCTATATAGAACTTTATAGGTAGTCCCTATAAGCTTAAAGAGTTCTATAACTAATACACTAATAAGCCCAGACCCCTAAAGTACCTTAGTAAGTAGATAGAGTGCTAATATAGCGAAGATAATAGGCTGCCTATTAAGCATAAAGATAAGAATACCCCTATAGATGTAATACGGACACACAAAGCCTAAGGGCAGGCTTTTTTAAAGGGGGTGTGATATTATGGCGCTGGTGGAAAATAGTGGATTATGGCGGATAATTGTAGACAATTACAGACAATTGTAGACAGTTTTAGATAGTTTTAGATAGTTGTAGTTACGTGACTTAAGGGCTGTATAAAACCTTAGGTGGCACTGCTATTCTTCCCCTTTCCTTTCTCTAGCTTTAGATCATCATTTATAGACAATCTAATTGTATAGGCTTGTATACGTCCTTCTTGCAGTGCTCGTGCCTTAATTAACTAAGTCGCTAATAAATATATAAGTACCTAATCTGTATAGCCGTAGGAATTTATACCACGTAATTTACCTTTCTTAAGAAAGATAAGTCTTAATTTCTAACCCCATTTAATAGCTCCCCACACTATAAACGATATATGGCCTAAATAATACATAGATTATATATAGTTTTTATAATATTTCTTGCTTTTTTACTATATAACATAGAGCCTCCTATGCTTGCCTATAGTAAAGAAATACTTATTAGTCTATATAACCTTTACCTATATCCTATCTATTATAAAATTATGGAAGATATATACCTAATTAAGCCGTATAAGCGCCTGCCTTTTGCTAATAAATACGCGTTTATAAGTAATATATTATTAGTAATTAAGGCGATAGAGAGTAAGGCGAAGAGTATAGCGGCTAAGGTCTTTACCTATATATTCTTTAATAAGTTGTTTATATAAGAGCTAATGCATACGCCAACCTTTCCATATAATGTAGGTAATATAGCAAACCTTTTAATCTATAAGTTTACAAGGTTGTCCTATAGGTTTACTGCGTTAATATTTACTAATATGCTTATTATTAAGGGTCTGCGAGATTATAGACTAGGAGATATTTATCTAATACTTTTTGCGTAAAATCGTCTATATATCGCTTTAGCTATCCCTTAGCACGTTAAGAGCCTAAGAGAAGAAGGTCTGTGCACGAACACCAGTATCAAAACAACGCGTATCAAATTCAGCCAATCTAAGTGGCTACTTCTTATCGATAAGCTTAGGACCAATTTCAACGTGCTAAGGGATAGCCCTACTATAAGTAATGGTAGATATGGACCTTAGTAGGTGTATAAAACTAACTAAGGTCGCCCTTACGCGCTAGCAAGCTTATTATTACTAGATAGATGCATAGGTTTCTTAGTTTCATTATAGAGGCGAAGGCATTTAATAAATTACTATATATGTGCTAATATATTCGCGCGAAGGGACTTAGAAGTTTTAATATTCCTTTGCCCCACTATGCAGTTTTTTTATACTATTCTCTTACATACTAATATATTAATGTATTAACGTACTAGCGTATATAGCACCTTTTTTAGAAGTTAGGTTATGTATTTAAAGGACTATAATCCCTACCTTAGATAGTTCTCTCTTTATAGTAAATCTTAGAATATAATTAGAGTTAATCTATTAGGCACTTACTCCATAGTTAAGATCTTATTATTGTGTTTACCTATATACCAGTCCATTAATAAGTCTACCGTAGTATTTCCTACTATCACGGGGTGAGCATAAGCGGTGATAATATATAGCGAAGTAGATATTATTAAGCTATGCGCGTGAACTGCGTAATAAAGTCAAGACATTGCGTAAGGAGAGAAGGTAAGGAAACGGGGAGAAAGGGTATATATCGTGAATTTAGTTGCTTGGTCGACACGTACTGTGACGGGCTCGTACAATTGCTTCTAAACCGAAGCTTGTAGATTGCTACCATACAAGAATACTAAGCTAAGGAGAAGAAGAAGACTGGTAGAGACTGGCAAGATACAAAGGGGTCGGCAAGGCGCTAGTGGTAAGCGAGCCAATAGCGACTTGGCAGAATATGGCAGAATTTGGTAGATTGCCCAGAAAACGGCAAATTGCCTAGGAAACGGCAAAGTAGCAGGTGGCGCGCCCCAGCACCGTCACACGTGCACGGAGCAGAATAGGATTCGAGTAGCGGTCCTGGCAGGACTTGGCAGGATTCGGTGGACTTGGCAGAATATGGCAGAATGCGGCAGATTGCCGTCAGATTGTCGTTAGATTGCCGTAGATTGCCATTAGATTGCCATTTCGCGGTCGGTCTCTTCTTGCTGCGTCGGTGGAAATAGGTGGACGTATGTAAGGTATTGCGGACCTTATATTAGTAGTAGTACGGCTACTTAAAAAGGAGATAGACAAACTAGTTATAATAGTATAGGAGGTACTAAAACTGATTAAACTATATTGGCCACAGAGGTAGCCTTATTACAGAGGTGCGACGGGTACTGTTCGATGTCTGTATCAGACAGTGTCAGTCTAGTTTTAACCTATATCATTACTCTCTAGGGACCCCTGTAGGGGGTCAATTCTCTTAAGTATATTAGGGCTCTTAGAGCCACCTTGAATAAGACAGATCACTTATACAATTCTATATCTCTACCTACCAGCCAGCTTAAGTCATTTGTCGTAATACCTGCCTGGCTGAAAAACTATAGAATAAGGGATAAGTAAGGTTATATAAGAAGATTATAGAATAGGAGTTCGGAACGCAGGAATATAGAAATATAGAAACGCGGAGATATACTGACGTACTAACGTACTAACGTGCATTTCTTAGGAGTTAGGTTATATATTTAAAGGACTATAGTCCCTATCTTAGATAGTTCTCTCTTTATAGTAAATTTTAGAATATAATTGGAGTTAATCTATTAGGCATTTATTTTACTAGTTAGATTTTATTATTATATTTACCTATATACCTAGCCTATTAACAAGTCTATCATAATATCTACTATAAGGCTTCGTTATACTTAGTAACTAATATATATATATATAGGATATATATATTAGTAAAGACTGGAGCTCTTGCTATACCCGGCCCAAAAAGACTAAAACCAACCAAAAAGAACCCCGAAAAACACCTAGAGAATCCTCCTAAGATGCCTATATCGCAGGGGAGGCACATATCAAACGACGGTGGTTCGCACTCGCGTGCAACCACCAGAACTACGCCCAGCAATGGCCCTCTATAATAAGAACGGGCGAATACTATACCATAAAGCGGAAATACCTCTATTAAGAAGGCATCTAACAAAATATAAAGCCTATTAGACGCGTCTAGTATCCATAATTATAGGGGAGTAACTGTTAGCTATAATAAACTAATATAGCTAGTAGAATGGCTCTGCTAGTTTAGCGTCCCTTAGGCGCCCCTCTAGTAATCCCTTAATTAAATCCTCTAACGGCTAAGCAAAATTAAAAATAAATAAAAACCCTTTTTACCGGTAAACCGCACCTAGGCCGCTATAGCTGTGCTTCTATAGTATAGGGAACCCAACCTCCTTAAGACAATAACCGGGTATATAATTATAATATAACCAAATATAGAAAAAGTAGAGGGGCTTAGGGGATAATTAGAAATATAAGTCCTTATAGAGATTTATAAGGAAGTTTATAATACCGTTATAGTCTAACACCTAAGGAGCGGAGATATTAGAGTTACCCTAAAGGACTAATAGGCAAAGGAACGAGCCATAAGGGTAGGGGATAGGCTAGGAGAATGTATTGGTATAAAAGTGCTCTATAAAGACTACCTAGTTGAAGTCCTAGCGGTTCCCATAAGCCTTAGGGTAGAAAAGGGACGCTAGGCAAATAACACAGCAACTATATAGGAGATAGTAAAATATACAAAACGCCTTATATTAGGACTTAAGATTACCCGAATCTAATAGCTTTAATAGGAAAATACAATCTAAGCATATAATAAGAATAATAAGAGGATATAAGAGTCGCTAGAGACTTGCTAGGGAGATACTAGTTAAACACATAGCTCCCTTATCGTCAGTATATATACACTAGAAATGCAAAAACTCCTTATCCAAAAAGAAATAATTATAAATGGCCTTATATACAACACAAGGCTTTATAACCACAAACTACGCCTAGAACGATGCTATTGCTATATATAATAGGGACACACCCAATCCACATGCGCAGCATAGGTGTGCTATAGCCACTATATAGGCCCCTATAATACAAGACACTGCTTAAATTAAGACTAAATAAAATACACAAACTGTTACCGAAGCACATATAAGGCGTAGGAGAGAGTAGACTATATTAAATACAGGAGACGGAAGGCAAGGGCTTAACAGCTACAGGAATAACTACACGCTAGGTTATATAAATGGAAGCAACAGGCAATAAGCTAGGGGGGCGTAGGTGCCTTCCTAGCGTTCCCTACCTTTAATACTAGGGGGCTAAGCCAGCTATCCCAAGCCTTAACGGGCTAGAAGCGACGCCGCGCGATATTACCAGACCAAATAGGGATATAAGGGTCACAGGGGACACAAGGGAGAGGACGCCCTATAGGAAGACCCCTATGGATAGCTATAGTAAGCTTAAGACCAGGATAATTAAGAATTAAACTAAACGCGGTAAATCTAACATTCACAGCCAACCTATAAAGGGCATAAAGCTAACTAGTAAGACCAGGGGAAAAACCGGAGACAATAACAGATTTGGATATAGAAGCGCTAGTAGGAATACAAAACACGGAAATAGAAAGCCCTATACAAAATAAGTAGCGACTAGGGTGTAGATACAAGAGACAGAAGTTCTAAAAATCCTAAAGAAAGTGGAAATAGAGGAAGCAAAGAATAAAGGAGAGTTAAATAACCCTTGCTAGGGGTCCGCCACCTATCTATTATATAGTATAACTACGGCAATACAAACCACCACCTTATAAGGCCCCTACTAGACAGTCTAGACCCAGAGAAACATTATATCCTTGCTATATAAGAGTCGTATTATAATACCTATATATAATTAACATACTGCCCCTAAGGATTTCAGCTCCTATATAAACCAAAAGTAACCATATATATGTACTTTATAATTAGTAAGGCTATTAGCCTATCCTTATAGTTATAACAAGCAGTTAACCTAGATATTGCAGTTATAACAATCCAGACATATAGGGGACCAGTATAAATTATTAATATATATAACCCTAGGGTTAAAGGGGTCCCATAAATAGAGAATATTATATTAGTAATAAGCTTACTAGAAACCGAAGGCATAGAGTCTATTCTATTAGGAGATATAAACCTCTACCACCTGTGGTAGGGGGGTATCTATGTCACTGCTAAACAATAGGCAGAGTGCCTATTAAGAGCTATAGACATCTAGGGCCTTAAGCTAGCCACTCCCCCAGGAGCAATTATGTAGTAATAAGGCACCGCCAGAAGTACAATTGACCTTACATTTATAGACAATGGCCTATACCAGAGACTTAAAAGGTGCATCCCTAAAGAAGAATAAGCACTTACCTTAGACTATATCCCCATCCAGATATAGCTAGATTTAGATATTAAGGCGCAACTAAATAGTAAAAGATACGCAATAAGGAAGCTTAAGATAGACAGTTTCCTTAATACAGTTAAATAATAACTTTAAGACCTAGAAGAAATCCACCTAATACTAAACAAGTAAGGCTTATTAGCCACCCTTAAGGAAATTAACCAAAGACTAGAAAGGATCCAGGTAGCGATTAAAAACGGGCTAGAAGAGCATTGCCTAGTCTTAAAACTAAGCCCCTATACGCGATATACATAGTCTATATAATGCGCGGTTCTTATAGCTAGCTAATAATAAGTAAGAAGGAAATATACAAGTAGCTATAACCCTAAAGACAAGAGATAATATAAAGACATAAGAAACCAGCTAAAGAATACCCTAAAAAAAGAAGCAAGAAATAACTGGAGATGGTTTATAAACAAATATACTACTAACCTAAGTATCCCCTATAACAAGGGCTTTTGGACCATAGCAAGATAGGTAAAGAAAAAGGTGGGACGTCTAGTAAAAGACCTATACCTACTACCCCTACAAAGAGCAGGCGAACCACAGGCTATAAGTAATAATAATAAGAAGGCGAAGATCCTTATAGAAAGATTTTTCCCTTAACTAGCTCTAGTAGACCTTAGTAATATTACTAGCAAAACACCGGTAACTTGCCTAAGGGTTAACAGTAATATAACAACTAAAGAAATAGCTAGAACTATTAGTCGCCTCTTAAATAATATAGCACTAGGACTAGATGGGATCCTAAATAAAGCCTTAAAGACCTATAGTCCACTTATAGCACCTTGGCTTGTAGATGTAGCCAGAGTATACTTTACAATAGGCTACTACCCGCGACTTGGAAGATCTATAACAACGGTTGTTTTATAAAAAGAAGGTAAAGCAGACTACTTAATCCTAGGAAGCTACCGCCCTATTGCCTTAGAAAACACCCTAAGTAAGATCTTAGAAAAGGTTATAGCGGACTATATAGCAGATATAGTAGAGGAACATACCTTACTACTATAAAGCTAAATAGGGGCAAGAAAGAATTGCTTAACACTATTAGCACTTACACTACTCGCTGCTACCATTAAAACTGTATAGGCTATGCGCAAGGACTTTATAGTATTAATGCTTAGCCTAGACATTAGTGGCGCCTATAATAATATACCCTATAAGCGCCTCCTATATATCCTTAGGGCAAAGGGCTTCCTAGAATGGATTATATAATTTATTTAAGGGTTTATAGGCTAGAAAGAGATATTACTAGTCTTTAGTAGATACTAGAGCCCCCCCATCGCAGTTATAATAGGTATACTATAAGGATTACCTCTTTTGCCTATACTCTTCCTTTTCTTTATAAGTAACTTACTTAATACCTTTAAGGAAGGGGCGACCTAGGGAATAGGCTTTATTAACAATATAAACCTAATTATATACGGGCCAATAGCCGCAGAGAACTGTAGAACACTAGAAAAAGCCTATAATACCTATATAAAATGGGCAAGACAATATAGAGTCTAATTTTTACTAGAGAAATACCGGCTAATCTATTTTATAAGAAAACATAACCAATCTATAGATCTCTAGTATACAATCCATATCTAAGGCTTTGGGGGTTAACCAGTTTAGGGCCTAAGGGTATTAGGAGTATAGGTAGACAATAAGCTCTAGTGGAGCGTATATGCGGTGCAAGCGGCCTATAAAGGCTAAGTATAGTATATTATATTATCTAGGATCGTCAATTCTATATAGGGTCTATGCTTCTAGAGGTCACGCCTACTATATACAGCAGTTGTCCGGCTAACTATAATATATAGATCTAGTGTTTGGGCCATTAGAGAAACCAAGAAGGGCCCCCCTAAATCACTCCTTAAACCACTTTAAAAGGTCTAAATAGCCTGCTTAAGAAGGAAGCTAATATTCCCCCCCTATAACTATATATTGAAGCCGCTGTAATGTAAAGGGCGTAAAGTAAACGCAACTCTAATATTATAAAGTATATTAAGACACGCCTAAATAAACTATAGAGGGACCCTAGGGTGCCTTATAGAAGAACAAACCAACAACCCTAAAGTAGGGAAGAGATATTAGAGAAACAGGTAAAGAAAGTAGAAGAAGAATAGTACTACATTAGGGCCCAGGCCTATATAGAGGAAGAAAGGAGACGCGTAAGAGGCCAGTAAAGATAATAGTAAGAAAGAGAAAGGAGCTAAAGTAGAGTATAAAAGAACACTAGGAAACTATCTTCCGTAATATAATACTGGTTGGACCAACGCTAGAGAGGCGTATAGAAGTTAAAGGTACAGAGGCTAACTTAGGCAAGAGAAACCCAAGCTGTAGCATGGTTAATGCTATAGGGGGTAAACACTTAAGAGCTCTAAAAAGGCCTAATAAAGGCAGAAAATATAATAGCAATACTCTTAAGAATAGGGATAATAGGACTAAAAGATTGGCTCTACTAGGTAGGTATCCTAGTAGGCAGCCTAAGATGCGAATATAGCTGGCTAAGACAGACACTAAAACATATAATACTGTTATGCCCCCTATACACCAACTAAGAAGCTATACTCTTAGTAGCTAGCATAGAGAACTATAACACACTACTCTTAATATAAAAAGGTTACCCGGTGGCTTATTAGCCAAAGTATGCTAGACTAGTTTCGGGTTATAAAGGAAATGGTAATAGAAGGCAAAGTGGCGAGTAATAGGCGCCCCCTAATAACTCTACGGTAGTAGGGTAAAGTTTGCGATACTAGCGCGTCCGTAGGCTTGTTACGGCAGCAGTGGTTCCCAAGGAGGTCAAAAAGTAAGGTAGTAGAGCACTATAGGTAACTCGTAGGCGCCTTATAGGTGAGTCCCAAAAGGCGGGGAGACGGATCACGGGGTTTTCTTAAAAGAGTTTTCTCCCTATATATATATAAGGAGTAGTCCGCGTGGGCCCAATAGGGATCCAAATCGGACGTTAAGCAATGAATAATAATAATAATATATATATATATAGCCATAATTAGGGCCCTTACCTAATACTATCGTTATAATTAATATATAGTAATTAATAGTAAGGTTTAGTTAGGATATATAATAAGCTCTAGTTCTAAATAAGTTAGAAAAGAAAAGGATATAGTAGTTACTATAGAGATCTAAAATCTAATAGAGGTTTAAATATAGTAATTAAATGGCTTTAAGGGCCCGTTAGCTATATATAAAAGTAGTTAAATTAGGGTTTTTTTATTTTATTAAGATAGTTTATTGGCTTTCCCTCCTTAATATATTAAAGGGTTTTTTCTATATAATATACAACTTTCCTCTATATATAAAATAGTCTATATAGGCCTAAATAGTATCTATATTAGACATTAATTAAAGAGTTAATAATAATAATAATAATAATAATAATAATAATGTATCTAGTATTGCGCTACGCGCTTATCTTAAGAATATTTATTAGTAGTAAAGGTAGTAAGTGTAGCTAAGATAAAGTAATATAGCGAATATATACTTTAATAGGTAGGATTAGGGTAAAATATTGCATACTTAGCTACACGAAGGTTTTTAGCACTACTTTTAGATTAATAAAAGCAGGTATTTGCGATGGCATTTTCAAGCATTAGAGTGGGGGCATTCCTTGTATTCCTTTAAATACCTGCTTAGATTCGATGCTGTCAGGTGTTTTAGAGGTGTACTGAGCTCCCAAACAAGGCTTGGGGACAACCACCGGTAAGGCCCTCAGGGCATCCGTGTTGATGTCCGCACCTGGGAGAGGGTATTTGAGATGAAGAATTTAATAAAAGGACCCCAATGTTAGACTTCAAGATCATGGTGTTCTGAGGCTGTTTGGAGTAAAGTGGCACTTGGTAGGATGCAGTAGCCTATATAGCAATTTAGAAATTTACTTACAGGAAATTCGAAAGTACTCACCTTGATCTCCATTAATTTGAGGGAGTCTCTGCTCGCCCAGCAAAATTCGGATATCGGAGCACCACAACATAGGGCCCTACACATGCCTACATACGTTTCTATATTATTGAGGGTCACGTCGCGTGGTAAGGGTTCGCCTTTAGAAGTGATACGCATGGTTCAAGTACAACTAGTTGCCACAACCCAGAAATAGAAAGCATTCCCGTGACAACATAAATATTTTACATGAATAAGAGAACATACGACTGAATGCTAATAGACTTATCGTTCACAATATTTGTCCGATGAAGCTCAGCGAAGGGCTGGGGATGTACGGGTGATTGGAGGTTGCCACTTTGAAGTCTCCACAAGGCTCGCTAGACCAGGAAGTCGATCATGAGCGTGCCAGTGCATCACATCCCTCCACACCCAACCTCTCGAGAAAGTCACGTCAAGCTTCTTTGGTGTGACTTCTTTGCGTCAAAAGTCTTCGCGACCGCCTCATCACGCGCTAGATGTGCCTTATCCCGTGATAGGAGGGAAGAGCATCGGATACCATCATTCGCCATCTCCGCACCAACTTCTCTTCGCCTTAAAACACACAGTAACCCCCCAAGAGAATATCCTAAGCTTTGGAGAACTCCCCACAACCCCTTCGCGTCCTGATATAGAGCCCCGAGTAACTCATACCTGAAGATTTGAGTGCTGCAATTGTTCAACTTGCCGAGACCAATCACTGTACGACCTCCCACCTGCTCCGCCTGCTTCACGACTTCTAGGCAGGTCCCACGATGCCCTGCTTCCATGGCCTAGCAGTCAGCATCCATACTCCAGATGGACCACTGCCTGAATATTCGATTCAGAAGCAGTCCAAGTTCCACCGTATAACTTCCTACATCCCCGTCCCGCCAGCAAAGATCCCCACCGGCTCCACTACGAACAAACCCGAACAGTCAACCTTCGCGATATCAATCACCCTCTTGACGCCTGGTCTCCACGTCCCATACTCAACTCCGAAGCCAACCCTAGAAGATAGCAACCCACGACCAAAAATTGTCGGTGGTTTACCGGGGTTTAACAGCTCTAGTCAAGGCAAAAATGGCCCGGTCATTGGACCTTATATACCGCTCACCCAATCGCCCAACGAGACCATCGCGGCTTATATATACTTTGATGGACGAGCGAAAGAGGAGGTGGCTACACTGCTGAGGAGGGGAGAGGAAACGTGGGTAAATTCAAGATGGGTTAGCGTGCCCGAATCGGAGGGCGGTGGCCTTGCTGAACGAGAATTCCTCTTCCGAGAAGTAGGCCTAGAGCGTTGGCTAAATGGATTGGACTTGGAAGGGAAAGATGTTGCCGCGCGAATTGAGCGGAGGAAACAGAGGCTAGAGAAGAAGAGGAGGAAGAAGAGGGAGACTGTTGGGAGTGATGAGGAAGACGACGAGGCTGCAAAATCGCGAGTTCTCAAAAACGGAGTCCTTCGATACGGCGACGATAAAAACGCGCCAGTCCAGACACTTTCTGGAGACGAAGGTCTTTTTACATCAGATTCAGACTCTGAGGACGAACCTCCTATGCCCGAAGCCGCTGGACAGATTAAAGTCGCATTATTCCGAGTCCTTGCCTCGGGCGAAATCAAGCGAGGAGAGTACTCTCCTCAATTCGATGCTCACGACGATGACGAGAGCTCTACACAGAATGGCAGTTCTGGCGATGGAGATGCTGATATCGATCACACCACGAGCTTTGCGAAACCGAAATCTCTTGATCCCAAGTCAATCAGCACTCAAACAGTCACCGGAATTGACCCGCCAGACAAACCGTATGCGGTTTTCACATTTTTGTACAGAGGCGAGCGTAAGTAAATTATCGTCTTGTATGAATTAACTATACTAAACAGATTCAGGCCAACTACGAAAGATGGGGATTCTCTCTACCCCACCAACCGAGAAGAAGACGCCCGCGAGTACCAGGAGGAAATCTACTGGGCTAGACTTCACAAGCCTAAAGCCCTTGACCTCGACTGGCACCAAGAACTTTGCTGGATACCGCGATTCCTCGACTACATCCCCTCCCTTTAATAAAGCCAAGGCTGGTAAGAGGAAAGATGACGACGCAATGGACAGTGACGCCGATGACGAGGACTCTAAGATAAGCGAGGAAGTTGACGATAGTGACGTCAAGTCTGATAGCAAAGGCATGCTATCTCCCGAGGATGCATTACGGCAAGGAGAACTAGCAGAGGGAGTACGGAAAATCAAGGTACTTGACCATTTCCATTTCCAAATCTCACATCTCCTGCTTCAAGCCCACCTTCCACCACCCACTTATATCGCACAACCTTCCTCTCATCCCTCGCCCCTCAATCCTTATACCCTACTCCTATCTCCTATCTCCTATCTCCCATCTCCTATCCCCTACCCCCTAACCAACAAATGACTAACCACTCTCACAGCTAAAACGCCAACACTCCGCCGAACCCCTCAACGCGCCCTCCCCCGGCGCGCGCAAGTCCCCCGCCTCCAGCAGCCCCACCTCCGGTACCCCAGCCCCCAGCGCCCCACCCCCCAGCAGCACCACCTTGGCCTCCCTCCCTAGCGGCGCGACGCCAGCTGCACAACCCTCGTCCGCGCTCCCCGCCGACATGGCGCCCGAGGCGATCGTCGGCAGCCCGTTTAAGAAGCAGCGCGCCAGCCTGCCCGGCTTCGACGACAGCATGCGCAAGAGCTTGGGGCTCGATCTGTTAGGCGGTGGTGGTGGGGCGGGGAAGGAGGGGAAGGGCGCGCCGTTGGGGAGTCTGGGGGAAAGCGGGGGATGGAGCGCCGTCAAGCATGAGATGAGCGAGGACGAGGAGTTGTGACTTTGGGAGCTGGGGTTGCAGAGAGCTTTTGGGTAGGGGCGCTGGTTGGATCTGGGGGGTCTGCTGGAGACGTGATGTGGCAGATGGGGGGCTGAGGTTATAATGCCTTCTTGACTTATCATTGTTGGGCGAATGAGTTTGTTGGAGGATATGGGGAGCTAGGGAGAGGAAAGCGCACGCAGTAGAGTTGAGCGCTGAGAGCACATACCATTACCGCGACCTTTCAGTCCGCCCGCCCCGCCCCGTCCTGCCCCGTCCCATCCATCCCCGTTCTGCGCGCACGACGTGCTGGGTTCCAGCGTCTTTTTATGGTGAACGAAGTTCAGGCTGGTGGAGCGAGCGAGTCAGCGGGCGAAGAGAGCTTTCGGATTACAGCACGCTACATATCTTTCCTTTGTAGCAGATGGCGCGAGTTTGCGTAGGATGGCTGGATGCAGGGGAAGCTGGTGTCGTTCTTTTCATTTTAGGCTATGTTTTTTTGGGGGGTTTTGGAGAGGGGGAGAAAGGGGCTCAGAATACTAACTAACGTCTGCATGTGGGTAGTTGATACTATTAGGGATGGTGTAGCATTAAAAAATACCCAAATATTTCGCAATGGATGTGATCGTGTGCATGTTTCTGCTTTGAGTGATTTAGTGATTTATTGATCTAGTGATGTTGTATTAGATTTTGCTGTACGGTATTATTCCGCCTGCTCATGCTTCTAATGTTTCATACGCCAAACTCCAGCTAGCTACGCCTATCTAGGCACACCTAAACTAGGGGAATGCTATAGCTTAAAATCAATCGCAGCCATCTCCCACCCCACCTCGCTCGGCTCCTTCGCCGCAATGCGCTCTGCCAGTGCCATCTTCCTATCCCGCGACTTCTCCGTGCACAGCTCATACAGCGTGCACAGGTTAAACGTCAGAGCGTGGAACGGCGGCGACACAGCCGTGAGGTCCGTCAGCAGCTTGCGGGCCTCTGAGATCTTGCCCGTATACAGTAGACAGACAGCCAAGTTCTGCGCGATCATGGCGTCGTCGCGGTACTCGAAGTGCAGCTCGGTCCACGCCTGCACCGCAGCGTGATAGTCGCCCTCCGCGATCTTGAGGAGCGCGTTGAGCGTCGCTTCCGCTTTATCATTACCTTTACCTTCGCCCTCGCCCTCGCCCTCGCCCTCGCCCTCGCTCCTCGCGTCCTCAGAGCCTGCAGAAAGTGCAGCAACGCAGCGCCGCGCGGCCCGGACATCCCCAACCCGCAACCACACCAGCGCCTCCATAACCAGCACCTCCCTCGCGCCATCCTCGTTGCTCATCCTCTCCTCCACCGACGCCAGCGTCCCCAAATGCCTCCCCGCGCCTTCCAGCTCGCCCATCTCGACCAGCACGTTCGCAACCCGCACGCCGCACTCGCGCAGCCTCGCGCGCCACACACGCCTCTCGTCCGCGCCCTCCGCGCGCGCAGCCGCCTCGCGCGCCTCCCGAGCCAGCTCGTAGTAGCCCATGACGCCCTTGCGCGAGTCGCCGTAGCCCAGCGCGGCGAGGCGCACGGCGAGCACGCGCAGCGGCCAGGGGACGACGTGCGCGTTGGTGAGCGGGTGGCGGTAGAAGGCGCTGCTGAGGTCGCCGAGCGGCTTCGCTTCCTGCGCGGCGAGGGCGTGCTCGTTCAGCAGGCAGAGGCAGGCGAGGCGGGTGTGCAGGAGGGCGAAGATGGAGGCGGTGTCGGTGGGCGCGGTGGTGGTGCTGAGGGCGCGCGCGGCGGAGATGGCGGCGAGGCGGTAGTGGCCGGTTTGGAGGAGGGTGGGGAGGGGGTCGGCGAGGGAGGGGAGGGCCGGGGAGGTGAGGAAGGGCGCGGGGATGGCGGTGGAGGGGAGAGCGTGGTAGAGGGTTGGATCGAGCAGGTAGCTGAAGTCTTTGGCGGGGAGGTCGGACAGCGTGGGCGTGCTGGCGTCCGGGGAGAGGGGGGAGGTGGCGGTGGTGGTGGTGGTTGAGGGGGTGGGAGAGAGGACGCGGCGGGGAGTGTTGGAAGCCGTGATGACGGCGGGAGCGCGGTGCTCAGCTAGGGGACTGAGAGGTTAGCTGGGTGGTGTAGAGGGAGAGGTTGCGGGGAGCTTCGTACTCGTCTATGTCGGTGTTAAGGGGCCCTTTGGTGGAGCGGCGAGGAACGGCGACTGTGGGTGTTAGTTGGACAGGGCAATTGGAAGAGAAGATAGAGTATCAGTATAGTATTACCTCGCCTTCGCTCGTCTCCAGATGCCACACGGCCATGGCTCCGTGTCCTGCTCGGGGTGTTGATGGACGATGGATTCATTGCGTAAATGGGTGGTGCACGTCAAACTCGAATGCCAAGTATGCGGTGAGGGTGACGTTGTCCGATCTCGGGGCGAGGTGTGCGAGGGGCTTAGGGCGGCAATGAATTGCGTTGCTTGTAATTGGTGCGGTGGGCCTTCTCCACAGTCTGGGCGTCCCTGTCGGACATTGTTCTGAATTTTGCCCCCTCAGCCGGAAGAAATTATTAAACGATTGCCTCTGCTGCTGTGGGAGTCATTCACGACACCATCCCCCAATTCTTAACCTACCCACCCGCTTACCCCCACCATACGAACGCACTTGCTTTTCATTCTCTCCCTCCCTCAACGTCTACACCAATTGGTGCTTCCCTCGTCCGCAAGGACTCCCTTTCACAATGCTTAAGGCACGCGATACAAAGCGTGCCATCCAGACGCTGAAGCACTCTCGCACTTTCTCCTCCACGCCTGCCCGGCCCGCCGTCTCGCCCTACAGGAGGACAACTCAAGCTGCCTCTACAAATGCTCTTAAGGACACCTCAAAGAGGCCTCAAAGCACAGCTGCGGCAGCCACACAGGAACCTCGGCCTCGCCCAGCTCCCGCCTTTAATCGAGGCGACTGGAACGATGTGCAACCTCTCAAGCCGTACAGGCAGCCTGAGATGGACCACTCATTCGTCGGCATGAAGGGAGGAGAAATATTCCACGAGATGATGCTGAGGCAAGGCGTGAAGCATATTTGTGCGTTTTCAGCCCAATTGCTCACCGTCTTTGTGCGATTTTCCAATTTGCTGACTATGACTCAGTTGGATACCCTGGAGGAACCATTCTGCCCGTATTCGACGCCATCTACAAATCTCCACACTTCAACTTCATCCTACCGAGGCATGAGCAGGGTGCTGGACATATGGCGGAAGGCTATGCACGTGCATCCGGCAAGGTTGGCGTTGTTCTCGTCACCTCTGGACCCGGCGCCACCAACGTCGTAACGCCATTGCAGGATGCTCTGATGGATGGCACGCCAATGGTCGTCTTCTGTGGGCAGGTTCCCACTAACCTCATTGGTTCCGATGCTTTTCAAGAGGCCGACACCATCGGCATCACAAGAGCTTGCACGAAGTGGAATGTCTTGGTCAGGGATACTGGTGAACTGCCAAGACGCATTAATGAGGCATTCGAGATTGCTATGACTGGCAGGCCCGGTCCTGTTCTTGTTGATCTACCAAAGGACGTCACTGGAGGTGTTCTATCAAGACCCATTCCCGTTTCGAGCACCCTTCCAACACACCCCAGCGCAGCAACCATTGCCGCTAGGGAACTAAGCAGGAAACAGCAGGAAGCATCGATCAAGCGATCCGCAGACCTCATCAACATCTCAAAGAAACCCGTCATCTATGCTGGCCAGGGCATGGTCAGCACCCCTGATGGCCCCAAACTCCTGAAGGAGCTCGCAGACAAGGCCAGCATTCCTGTCACGACCACTCTCCAGGGCTTAGGCGCATTCGACGAGCTTGACGACAAGTCCCTGCACATGCTCGGCATGCACGGCTCCGCGTACGCCAACATGGCCATCCAAGAAGCCGATCTCATCATCGCCCTCGGCGCTCGCTTCGACGACCGCATCACAGGCAACTTGTCGAAATTTGCGCCCGCTGCCAAAGCCGCAGCAGCCGAAGGCCGTGGCGGCATTATCCACTTCGAGATCATGCCCAAGAACATCAACAAAGTAGTGCAAGCGACCGAAGCCGTCGAAGGCGACGTGATCACGAACCTCGCGCAGCTGATCCCGCACATAAACGCATGCCCGGAGCGGCCGGAATGGTTCGGCCAGATCAGCGACTGGAAGCAGCGGTTCCCGTGGGCGTACGAGAAGGAGGGTGTGAACGGGCTGATCAAGCCGCAGACTGTCATGGCAACGCTATCGAAGCTGACCGAGCCGATGAAGCAGAACACCGTCATCACGACGGGCGTCGGCCAGCACCAGATGTGGGCCGCGCAGCACTACCGCTGGCGGCACCCGCGCACCATGATCACGTCCGGCGGGCTGGGCACCATGGGCTACGGGCTGCCGGCCGCCATCGGCGCCAAGGTCGCGCGCCCGGACGCGCTCGTCATCGACATCGACGGCGACGCGTCCTTCAGCATGACGCTGACGGAGCTGTCGACGGCGGCTGAGTTCAACATCGGCGTCAAGATCGTCGTGCTGAATAACGAGGAACAGGGCATGGTGACCCAGTGGCAGACGCTGTTCTTCGAGGACCGCTTCTCCCACACGCACCAGAAGAACGCGGATTTCGTGAAACTCGGCCATGCCATGGGCATCCAGGCTGACCGCGTCGCCAAGCCGGACGAGCTGGAGAAGAAGCTCAAGTGGCTGCTGGAGACGGATGGCCCGGCGCTGCTGGAGGTCGTGACGGATCAGAAGGTCCCAGTACTGCCGATGGTGCCGTCAGGGTGTGCGTTGCATGAATTTTTGGTGTACGATGAAGGTGAGCTTATCCCCTCCCCCCAAACCCCTTTTTTTTTCCTTTTCCTTTTCGTCCATTGCGATGTGGATCGGTGGACTTGAGCTAACGGGCGACGCAGCGACGGAGAAGAAGCGGAGAGCGCAGACGCGAGAGCGCTCCGGGAGGTAGTTGTTAGGAAGCCTTCTCTCCCTCCCTTTTATTTCTGCCCACACACCTTTATTTTCTCCCTTCACCTAGATGGCGTGTTTTTCGTGTAAATTTTCTTCCATGGTTTCTTTCTTACATCAGGCGTTTTTTTCTGGCGGATTTAAAAAGGGCCTCTGATCCTCTGCCTATTTTTCTTTCTTCAGAATGGAGATGATTGTTGTTTTCTTTCGTGTTGGGTTGCTTCCCTGATTTAGGGGTGGGGGAGGGGTTTGTTGCTTTAGCTAGCCGGTTGCGGTTGAAATAGTTTTGGGGGTGAGGGGATGAAGTGGAATGAAGGGGGACGAAATATGAATTGTATGGATGGATAGATGATGAAGGATTGATGAGGTTTCGAGGTGCTGGTCGCTTAATAAGTGCTAGTACATGGGAATATATCTGAATATATCTGAATCATTTCTACAGATGCCTGTGGCGTGAGATCTGTATCCAACACGCTGGGCCTGTGGGCCAACCTCCCGTCTACGACAACCCCCATCTGCATAGCGCCGGGACTCCTATCTCTACGCCTCCACCAGCCAGCCACTGTCTACCAACACCGTCACCACCGCATCCGCAGCCGCCCCCCTGAACTAACCCCTCCCCTCCTGCTCTCTCCATCCTCGTCACGCCCTCCCGACCCCCCGTCATAACCACGTCGCAGGCAGCACACCCAGCGGCCGCGGGGCCGCACGTCCGCTATGCGCGTTGTCGAACGCCGTGACCAGCCCGACCAGGTGCACCGCAGCGGCGAGCACGACGAGCGCGTGGAAGAGCTGGTGCGAGGAGCCCCAGATGTCGAAGGCGCCAGGGCAGGCGCGTTCGGGGAAGCGGGCCTGAAGGGGGGGTGGTTAGCTATGGGAAGGGGATTGGAGTGAAATTGAAATTGCGGGGGAAAGGGGCGGGTAGTGTGAGGGGGGTACGTACGGCATATAAGCCTGCGCCGACGATGTAGAGCATGCCCTGCAGCACGACCCAGCGCAGGCCGATGGTGTGGGTTAGGGTGGCGAGCCCGTAGAGCTGCATGCCGTGCAGGATGGGCAGCACGGCGGATAGGCCCATGGCGACGAACATGGCGGCGCGGAAGGGGCGCCATTGTGGGGTGCGGAATTTGGGGAAGACGGAGACGATGGCGCAGCCGGCGCCTATGGTTGTGATCTGGGGTTTTGGTTAGGTTTGGTTCGATGGTTTAAGGCTGAGAGAGAGTTGGGTTGGTGAGATAGGGGGGAAGATAGGAGAGGGGAGGGAAGCATTTTTTACCATTGCCCAGTAGAACTTGATCAGCTGCACGTCTGTTTGGAACCCGTAGTAGAGCGTAGGGATGAAGCTGCCCCAGATCAAAAACACGATGCCCAGATAGTCCAGCTTGTTCCCGAAACTCGCTACAGCTTGGGAATGGTTTGAGATGGTATGATACGTTGCGCTCATCCCCAGACAAGCCGCCGCACCGAGGAAGAAGCAGCTGAACACGACAACATCTTCCCTCGTAGCTGTCTCATATCGCGGTTCGAGGACTGAATAGAGAACGATGCCCGACGTAATGGCCAGGACCGAGCCAATCAGGTGCGAATAGATGTTGACGGTTTCGTTATGCAGGTACCCGAGACTCTGCGCCGATTTCTTGTACGAATTCGATGCTGGCCGGTACCCGCTGTGAATGTAATGGTTGTCTTGCTGCCAAGCGGGCAGATCGTGCCATAATACTGTTAATCTCTTCTCGATTTCTTTTTCAGCTTTGCTGGCGCTTTCCGATATAGATTCCACGGCATGCTTGGCGATATTCATACTGAATAACTGGTAACGAGAAAATAGAAATGGAAACTAGATTGAAGGGGATATTTGGAAGTTGAAGAAATATTACCGAAAGAAACAGCTGTCAAACCTATATATGTATAGCATTGCGTCTTTTAGCCACGAAACTATCAAGGTACGAATCTGTTGGGACCGGGGATTCGCACGTATGGGAGTCGGAAAGGTGCAGGGTAAGCATGTGAAAGATGTTCATGGGCAGTTTAATGTGACGTCGGACCGCCTTCTCCTTTCTCCGATGAGCCGCCATGCAGCCGCCCGTGACGTTCACCTTTGTTTTGCTGCCAACACCAGTCTGTTCTGGATATGTATTCCAAGCACTGATGACCTCCACCCTTCGCGCTGTAGCAGGCGAAGGTGAACTCCAAGTCAGACATTACATTGAGCATGATTTCCTCACAAATGATGGCTGCACAACAACGACCAAGCAGTAAGCGGGGTCCCTCTGGAGCATGGAGTCGACTGAAGACTGGACCGGTTGATCCACTTGAGAGCTACGGTTTCCCTTCAAAAGGCGAAACTAGGTTCGTATATATCAAGCTCGTCGAGTGTAGCTAGACTTCCTATGCAATTGCTCACAGCGGATGAACTAGGCTCAACGACTTCAAAGCCCAAGAAATCTACTACAGCAAAATCGTCGAGCGCTACATGAAATTCTGCGCCGCATCCGGCGGCGGCGACAAGCTAGACAAGCAATTCGCCGCCCTCTCCCTCAACACCAGCACCTCCGCTCCCCCCACGCTACCCTCCAAACCAACCCCGCCGCTATCCTCCTCCCGCCCCTCCGGGAGCAGCGCCCCGAAACCCGCGCCCTCGCCCACCGCCGAGCTCGCCACCATCCTCACCGCACTCCGCAAGCTGCGCGAAGCCATCATCGCCACGGACCGCCGCGACATCTTCGCCCAGCGCGCCTACATCTTCAACATCCACGCCGCCATCCTGACCAAAGACTGGGAGTCGTACCAGCCCGCGCTACTCTCACTGCTGTACAAAATCCACCCGCACACGCCGCTGCCGGCTCCCGATCTGCACGAGTTCGTCGGCTACTGGGTGCTGGATCTCGCGTGCCGCCAGTCCGACCTGATGGCCGCGCACGCTGCCAGGGCTGTGTGGGGCTACAAGGACCGTCGTGTGGAGATGGTGCTGAAGGCCCTGGCACATGATGACTGGGTTGGGTTTTGGAAGATGCGGAGAGCCGTGGATGGATACCAGAAGCGGGTTATGGAGTGGGCGGAGGACGGGGTGCGGTTGCATGCGCTGAAGTGTTTGGGGAGGGGCTACATGACGGCCGATAGAACGTATGTGGAGCGCTGTACGGGGAAGAGGTGGGAGGATTTGGTAAAGGATGGGGTGGGATGGGAGTTGGTGGAAGGGGAGAAGGTTGTGATTAGAAGGCCGAAAGTAAAGTAAGGGCGAAGAGCAAAGGCAAGAGGCGATCGCGGGAGCAAATTTGAAGGCAAACGACATGTATAGTGGGACGGCAGCCACTGCGCTAGGTCAGGCCTCTTTTACGACTGAAATTTCTGCCCTCGTCTCTGAAACGTGGCTGAGCAGGCCTTATGAATCTTAAAGCCAGGAATCCACGCAGAATTAGGCCTGCTACACGAGCGAAACCGCGCGGCAGGATTCGGAGACGTAGATGGATAAGCTCGCGATGAAAGCGAAAGCACCAGCAAAGAGCTCTTCAAGGTCGCACCACTCTCGCCACCAAAAACGTAACACATAGATCTAGAGCTTAGCAAAGCAGTACGGCTACAAGAGCCTAGTAAGGTAAGTAATAGTCGTAGGTAAATAGCGCGTTTCAATACTTTAAAGAAATTTTGCCTATTGAAGGATAGTAAATAAAACACCAGTTAGTAGGTATAAACTAAATAAGTACTGTCAAAGTTTTATATATTATACTCTCAGTATTTAAATATATATAAGTTCGAGTTTACGTAAATTTACTTAAAATCATCTTTTTAACTAAAGCGGAAATGCTGTACATCTCTTCGCGTGTTAAATATTATTCTATTAGCTACTAGCAGAGATGCAGTTATACAACTCCTGTAGCATAGCTACCCCTTAGAGACCTCCCAATTTATAAGGTCCTCGCCAGTAAATTCGTTAGACATGCGGATTGTCACCCAGCAAGCGGTAACATTAAGCATCCCCAGGTTTTCAGCACAACTTCCTATCAGCTTAAGAGGTCACCATATGTCGCCGCAATATTCGTATTCTCCACCTGCTTGCATGAAGTCGAGCGGCTCGCTTAACCTGGAGGATCATCCTATAGGACTCGGCAGTGTTTGCGTGGACCGGTTCGCATGAACATACAGGGTAGAGTTCTAAAGGAACGGCGGCAAACCCCTTAAGACTTTTCCTTAATCGTGCACACATTACCCAGTAATATTGCTATTCTTTAAGACACGTAGTTTTTTAGCCGGAGGCTGCACTACGCTACTGCATTACTTTATACGGGAAGAGACGAAGAAGGTTCTCCTCCATAATATCAACGGGTGTCGAACATCGCTTAACATTATGATTAGGAAAGTGATGGCGCCATTAGATGACTCTTTTATCCCTGCCTTTCAGCGACGAACGCGTGACCCTTATAGAAAATGCTAGAATCGGAGTGGCGAATACCACGACTATATAGGCATATATTTCCCTTGACCCTCTATGAAATAGAGATATAAAGAAAATAGTATATAATATATAAGGCTATTATAACCTTTATTAATAATATACCCACTCTCTATATACTATATAGTCTTTAACCCTTGCTTGAATTGGAGGAATGAAATAACCCCCGATACGTGTCCCAACACAATTATTCCGTTCCAGACAGCCACACAAGTCGCTCGATAGTTAAAAGGAAGCCAAAGAATATTTTCCCCCTCCTCCGTTACCCAATTATTTGATATAAATAGAGTGAGCAACTGCTCTGAAGAATCTAGCGATACTTTAAGAGACCTCACATCTAATACTCCCCTATCCGTTTTAAGGTATTCACCCGAAGAAGAGAATGACAGGTCTTGAATCACCGTACCAAGCTCAAGCATCTGCAGCGGCGCTCTCGTAGCGGCGTCCCAGAGCCTGACCGTGCTGTCGCACGAGCCTGACGCCAGCCTGCCGTCCGGCGAGAATGCTACTGACGTGACCCAATCAGAATGGCCCTCGAGCGTGCCTCGCGCCTTTCCCGTAGCGGCGTCCCAGAGCCTGACCGTGCTGTCGCGCGAGCCTGACGCCACCAGCTTGCCGTCCGGCGAGAATGCTACTGACGTGACCTCGCGAGAATGGCCCTCGAGCGTGCCTCGCGCCTTTCCCGTAGCGGCGTCCCAGAGCCTGACCGTGCTGTCGCACGA
>Ga0307507_10001894_pt1 | contig 45643 bp, 11 predicted proteins | sample 7_EM_MG_FD_207223 | JGI IMG/M metagenome (GOLD analysis project Ga0307507, IMG submission 207223) | Populus trichocarpa ectomycorrhiza microbial communities from riparian zone in the Pacific Northwest, United States - 7_EM | ecosystem: Host-associated > Plants > Roots > Unclassified | place... | reverse complement strand
TAATTTAAATGTTACCCCTACCTAGGAGCTTTCTAGCTCCAAAGATATTAATGCTATAGTTTGGTAGATACTGCACCTTACTAAGGTTTAGCGTATGCGTCTCTCCTATATCTATAGCATAGATAATCATCCTCTTGCTAAAGCCAAGCGGCGTAGCTTCTTTACTTGCTGTGTTAATTAATTTGGCGATATAGGTTTTAGCTCTAGTATTAAACAGTATTCCTTTCTACTTAATTAGTAATTAATTCTTCCTGTTTAGGTGTGTGTAGAGGTACCCTAACTCTTTCTTTACGAATATATAAGCATCGCCATTGTCTGAGTTACTGCAAGCATCGTTATTATCTAAGGAGTCACTGCTAGGTTTTTCCTTCCTGCTCTTACTATCTAACTTTTTCTTATTAGGTTCCTAATATAGAATAAACTTCTTGCCTATCTTTTCTTCCTATTTGTGATATAGCTTCTTATTTATAACAAAGCAGTTTTTAGGTTCGTGACGGGTGTTTAGCTTCTTGCGGTTCTTATAGTACTTTCTCTTACTCTTCTCCTTATCCTCCTTTACCTTTTGTTTGCCCTTCTTGTTAGGCTTCCCCCTATATAGTACACCTCCCTCGGCCTTCTTATCCTTGTTTTGTGCCTTATTTATAATATCTTCGATTAACGCGGAGAGTAATAGTTAGGTTAATTCTTTTTAAGAATTTAATTGCTGTCGTTCTACCTAAATAGGCCATACGTTAGATAGGGCTATAATAAAGAGAATTAGATGCCATAATTTAGGTAGGGAAATGTTAAAGTTTACCAGCTTTTTAATAGCCCTTTTAAATGCGATAATAAAGTGCTTAAGATTAGGGTAGTTGTTATACTTAATCTTTATATATAATTCAATAGCGTCGTAGCTAAGAACTGCTCCGGTTTCTTTATACTAAGTCTATAGAGTTACCCATATCTTGCACGCTAACTTGTATCCTGCTAGCATCTATGCAGGGGTACTCTTAACATTAAGCTTAATAATAATCTTTATGCTTAAGTCTCCAGCTTCCTATATTAGCCATACTGCTAGCTTTATCTTATTAGCTTTCTTATTAAATTTATCCACGTATTTAGGTGCTTTTCCCTTTTTATAAATATAACGTCTTAATCTGTTTACAACGGCAATGTCCTCTATTGCTTCCTTCTATACGACATAGTTCTCCTCTCCCTTTAGCTTTATGCCATCGGGCAGTAGGTTCTTGCTGCTACTACTTTCGCTTATTCTAAGTGCAGTAATTAGATATTAAGTTAATTAGGAACTCGCTATATTTGTGTTGTGGTATTATAATTAAGATCGTTCTAATTGGTTTTGATCGTCGTCTACTTCTTAAGTCATTGGTAGGTGGTATATGCTACTAGACGCGTCGTGGTTAAGCTCCTAATACGCGTTATATTAATCATTGTCTAGTTATAAGCTTAACCTATTACTATCTCCTGCCTGCTTCTTAGCTCTCGTCTTCTGATCAGACTTAGCGAGTCGAATAGGTTAGTAAGGTAGTAATTAATTCCGCGGATAATGCGCGTTCTTTAATCGTTTAACAACTGCTGTAATTATACGTCACAGCTCTCTCTACGCGTTATTTAAAAACGCTATATTGAAACCCTCTATAGGCGTAGCTGGGCTTATAACCTGTTGAGGCTGGTACTCAACGAGGTGCAGCGGAGGTGTAAGGGAATTAGATGCGTATATCAAGATACATAGATAAAGTTGTTATATTGTTAATACTGTTCTATAGGTGGATTCTGGTGGATTTTATACTCGCTTAGCTTATGTAACCAGTACACGTGACTACCCCATGACTAGTCAGTCATAGACAACGACTCACATTAAATATATTAAAGCATTGTATAATTACCCTTTATTAAATGCTATTAATTTAAAAAATATATTTGATATATTTTATCTCTAGGCTTTATATAATGGTGTTCGCAAAACTGATTTTTTACTATTTGCTTACTTAGTCAATAAATTGTTAACTAAAAGTACAGCATCTCTATACTAACTAAGATTAATTAATGTGCTTTTGCTAAAGTCAATTTTTTATCTATTAAATATATTATGTGCAATTTACAGCTGGAGATTATAAAATACTAAAATTAAATAAAATTTATATTAAAAATAGAACAAGTCTAAAATAGATCTTTAAGATTAAAAAAGAGTACTAAGATCTTAGTATAGGTATGCTATAAAGCATTGCTAGTAATTATAGTTATTATTAAATATCGAATTTTTAAATACTTTTAAAATAATTTACTTTGCCTATATTGGCCGGCCAGTCTTAATTTACGTCTTCTTTATACTTATAGCTGTAAATAGCAAAGCTTAACTATCTAATTTTAGCTAAAAGACTAGCTAGACTTTGCTAAGATATTACGTGTATAAAAAATTAGTATAAATGCTTGAAAAAGTGCTAAAAATAGGATTTTAACTAATAAAAGAACTATAAAAATACGCCTAAACTATTAGCCTCGTCCATTCTGCATAACAACTTGTTTTTCACTTTTACAACTTTAGAAAAAAAGTGCACCTATGACGATCCAGTTTTGGCTTACTAAACGTGTCTTTAATAAAACATAAGGGCATCTTTGAAATTTAAAAGCCCGCTTTTATAAACCTAAATAGGTTTCTAAGCCACTTTGTCTTCACGCCCTAACTTAGTTATTCTTTTCCCTAAAATATTATTAATCGCCCGCGAAGCCCTACTACACGCGTCCATGTCGCCGCAGGTGGAAACATCATCAGGAAATCGTTCCTTTTGATGGCTAAGTGCAGAGGCGATGGTAGGGAGCCGTCGCAGCGCATGCGACGCGCTATAGTGTTGAGCTCGCGATGTGTATAAAGCATCGTATAAAGTATCGCCCTTAACAACACTAGGAGCCTTACTGCCTCCGCTTAAGGCTCCCTTTCTACCACCTAGGGAGGTCTATTGAGGGAAACTGGGATACAAAAACCACCCGACATACAACTACCTAGCTTATAGCTAGGGCCGAAACTGGTCTTATTAAACTAGCGGATGCGGACGCGTCCTAGGCGTACGACAGGACACCCTTAGGCTTGCACTAGCTCTGAGACCGAGAGGATACGGCAAGGGCGTAGGGAACCTCTTTTTATAAGAACTTGTTAAGGTTAACGCGTCGCAGATACTTCGTACGAAACTTATTAAGGCCCCAAGCCCACCGCGAAGAACTTATTAAGGCCCTGCCTAGAGAACTCGTTAAGGCCCCTCTATAAGGGCCTATCTAGTATCCGGCACCTAGGTGACTTAGAAGAGGGTCTTAATAGGTATAATACGCGCGACCTAGGCGACGGAGGCGCGACGGCAACGCGACAGCGACGCGACGGCAACCAGACGGCTTAACGAAGTGGAAATACGGGCAAAGCTCTAGGCAGCGGAAACACAGGCCAGCTTCGACGGCCCCATAGCGTTTGACCTACGGTTAACTTACAGGTAACTTACAGGAGGGTCTTAATAGGCGTAGTGCACGCGACCTAACGCGTATATATATAGGGAGGCTGTAGGGGAAACACAGGCCAGTTGGACAAGGACTCGATAGTTAGAGATATAGGCCAGCTTATAGGAAGGGGGGACATAAGCTTGGTTAGTAGGAGAGGGGGGAGTAGGTTGCCTAGCGGGACCTAGTCTATAGCCCCCTCCTATAAGACACGGTCGGCCTATTATAAGAAGACTCTTATAGGCAACGCGAAACGACTACCTAGTATAGCCGCGGGGCGTAGTGTGTAGTAGCCACTGCTGGCTCTAGGGACCTTACCCCTTAGCTAGGCCCTGACCCCTAGTGCACCTAGTAGGCAGGTAGGATTACGTCCTGGCCGGAGAGACTACTACACGGCTTAAGAGAACGGATGTGCGTGCTGGTGTACCAATAGACGGGACTGCTCGCTAGGGCAGTACGCTGGTAAGGTACGCTTAAGGAGTAAATAGAAGTTACCTAGGCGGGAAAGGCTTTGACTAGGCCTTAACTACAGAAGGTACCTAAGGCTTTTACATTATAGGATGTAACCACGACGCCCATAGGACTACGTTAGTAGGCGCGTAAAACAGGAGTTGCAACCCCTAGAAATGGCAGCTTATGCCTATACCGGCGGAAATAATAAAGAGAGGCGTAAAACTAGAGGCTATAGAAGGCTCCTAAGCCGTACAAAAGTATACTAACTCTAGGAGGAGACTCTTATATAGACTGCTGGGGGGTAGACTAGTACTTAGGCTAATAACCTATTATAAAATACCCAAGAGATAGTGAAATTCCCCGTGTTATTGGTAGTGGCAGCTAACTACTTGTAGAAAGCCCTAGGCCCTCGGGCCTAGAAAAGGGAGAACTACTAGAAAACTAGGGTAGAGGCCTAGATAAGCAGGCATATCAAACTCTACTATATAACTACCTGCCTATAGGGATTACTCCTATCGCCAATCCTGTTCCTATTCTTTATATCTAAGCTACTAAAGATATTTAATAGCGACTAGGAAACGGTAGTACTAGGATTTATAGATAATATAAACCTTACTATATAGGGAAATATAGTAGTGGAAAACTACACTAAGCTAAATTAGGCGCATAATAGGTGTATTATATAGGCAAAATAATATAGAGCTAAATTCGCACTAGATAAATACTAGCTTATCTACTTTATAAGAAAAAGGAGGGCAAACAACAACCTAGCGTCAATGGTAAGTATCTAGGGCTGCGAGGCAAAGCCGGAAGCTATACTTAAGGTCCTAGGGGTCTGGGTTAACGCTAAACTAAACTGGAATGCGTATATTATAAAGGCGACTACTAAAGGTATAACAGCACTCGCAGCGGTATTACGAATCGTAGCCTTAACCTAGGGACCCTTATTTAGACGTACACAACTACTATATACGGTAGTAGTAAGACTAATAATGCTATACAGCGCCTAGATCTAGGGTCTCGAACTAAATAGCAAGCCAATAGCAAAAAGCTCCCTAGCGCTACTAGAAAAACTATAGAACTAGTGCCTATATAGAATTACAGGAGCCTATAAGCGAATACTACACGCTGCAATAGAACGCGAAGCAGTAGTACTATTACTTAACGTCTATATAGACATAACTGCTATATAAAGAGCAGCTATAGTACAAGGATACCTAGTAGAGAAGGATATATACTAAGTACTAGAACGCATATAAGGAGCTAGGCCCTACTAGAGAGGAGCAAGGTCCTACTAAGAGGGTAATACACCTAAGTATATAAGCTAGGAAGCCCTATATATATAAGTAGTAGAGAGAGAATAGGAAATATAGGAGCTACTATAATACTAAGCGGAGACCCAGCGCTACGCTAGTAGAGCACTACTATAGTAATAGAGGATAGGAGGCCACCAATATAAGTGGAGATCTACTATATATATCGCAAGATAGGTAGATATTAAGTAGAAGTAATGTTAGAGGAAGGCAATAAAGATATAAAGAGCAGCTATATAGAATACCCTATAGATAATACCAACTCTCCCCTTATATAAAGGACAGACAAAGGTAGAATCTACTGTCGCCTTTTTACTACGGATAAAGGTTATAGGACTAAACAAATAGCTAGTAAGCATCTATATCCTATAAACTACACTATACTATATATATAGATGGCCTATATAATTAGTACGCTATATACTACTCTTCTACATTTACTGTACAGCTAAAGACTAGCTATTTGCTAGGGTGGGCACAAATAATATTACCCACATACTCTCTACTAGTAGAGGTCTATATATAGCGGCTTAATAGCTTATAAGCTAAGAAGTCCTCTAGTAGTTCTAGATAGTATACGAGATCCAATAGAAGGACACTAGAGAATACGCCCCTTTCTAGCCCCTTAGGGACTAGATACCCCCGCTTAGCTAAAGGCAACTTACTAGCAAATTACCAAACCCTTCTACTACCCCCTAGATCTTCTAAGATACCTTAGAAGTATGGTATAAAAGGTAGATAAAATATAAAGGTATATAGGCCAGGCGAAGGCGGAGCGCGTAAAACTAGCTAAAAAGATATACCTAGGTTTTCCCCTTATTAGGGATTTTTCCTATATAGAAGGTAGAAGCCTGTATGGACCTAGAATAGGGACCGAAACGGGTAATAAATAGAATTAATAATAAAATATTATCAATCTCCCATTTATTATCCAAGCTTATTTTATTAATTTTGTCTTTTTTAATCTAAGTACGACGCTCTACAGCAAGCTTTAGGTTTAAAATATTGCTCTAGTTATCAGCAACGCCACCATTGTTATTATTCTTGTCCTTATTATAAATATGATTGCTAGTCTTATTATGCGGCGGTTTAATACTATAGAGAAAAGTAAACTCCTAAAGTAAAAGGTTAGCGGGCCGTGAAGTAAATACCACTTACTAATCAACTTGTGGGCATTAAAAGTTGAGGTCGAAAATAAAAAAGATTAGAAGGTTAGAAGGGTTAGAAGGCAAGTCTTCGTAAAAGGCGGATGGCCTTTGTTGTTTTTAGGGACATAAACTGTTACCGCCCTCGCCGCCCTTACTACCCCCACTACTCTTTTTAGTAGGGTTGTTAGAATTATAATTAATAACATTATCCCACTTGAGCTGATTAAGCTTCTATTTGTTAGCATAAAGAATAATTCGCCTCCCGTATTTCCTTTCTTATAATTACCCTCCTCCCTAATAAGCGGATTGTCAACGTATAATGGTTATTAAATTGTAGTAATAATATTTTCAATATCTGTAACTTACTAATATTATCTATATTATTGGCTATTAAAAAAAAATATATTAAGCTTTAGTAAACTATATAAAATGGGATAATTATGTTTTAATAGATATATAAGCGTATATCTACTAAAGCTAAAGAGAGTTAAGAAGGATTTCTATTAACTGCAAAAGTTAATTATAAAGTTATATATTTAGCAACTATTCTAAAGTCTAAGTAACTAGGGGAAACTATATTAAGGTCGATATTATAATAAATACTTATAGCAGGTACTACGGGGTAAATACTAATGGGCTAGGTATGTAGGAAAAGATAAGGTTTAACTAACTATAATAACTGGTAGAGTGGTTGCCTAATAGATTAACTCTAATTATATTCTAAGAATTACTATAAAGAGGAAAGCTATCTAGAGTAAGGAACGTGCCTACTTAAATACACAACCTAACTTCTAGGAAATCCTCCGTGTACATAAATACGTATATATGTGTATACGTCGTACCTCGATACCCTTATACCTACATATATCGCTTAACTATGTTATGTGACCTCGGTTACTATTCCTCGTCACATAGCTCCACTGGGTCCATTATAGTCCGTGCCGTAACTATCTTGATGGCGTCCTCCATCTCTAGTCTTAGTACCTATAACATTTTATTTAAAGCGTTTATAACAGATGTTCTAGTTATAGTAAATAGTTAACTAAAGCTTTTTTCCTTTATTAAGCATGCCCTTATAAGCAGTAACCTAATAACGCATATTATATAAAGAAATGTTTAAAATTAATAAAGATGTCCATCTTTTCTAGTTTTTAGTCATTTTATCTTAGCACTATTAAGACTGCCCTACTATATTATTTAACGTTAAATACTGTTTTAAAAACAACGTCCCTCCCTTAATAAAGTCTACTATTGACTATAGTTATAAACTATTTAAAATAGTCCATCTAATTCTATAGCCGTCCTTAAACTTTATTTTTTAATGCCACTATTCTATAATATGCCTTCTCTTTAGCCTTTTAAATGCGACCTATTTATTTCCTTAGGTTATAAAAATATTTAGGGTATTATCTTATAGATCAGCAAAGTTTAACTAACTATTATATTCTTTTAGCAAAAATGTAGAATTAGTATTTAATTGCGAGAGATAATCTTTTAATTTTTATAAAAGTCCAAATCCTTTTAAAAACTTTAATTTTAATTGTTATAAGATTTTAAAGTCTAAATTAAATAGTAATTTATTAATAACTAAACAGATTTATTTAAAATAAGTCAGTATCTATATATTATAGACGTTTTTTATAAATTTATATACCACCTATTTCTCTTTATTATTTGGTTTTATAAACTAAACTTATAAATTAAGTAACAATAAAAAGTAGTTTTAGGCTTATTAATTACAGGGTAATAGCTATAAATTCTTACAGTTTAGTAATTATGCAAGATTTAGAAAATAAAGATTTCCTAATAATTATTATTATTATTCATTGCTTAACATCTAATTTTGATCCCTATTAGGCCCACGCGGACTACTCCTTATATATATATAGGGAGAAAACTCTTTTAAGAAAACCCTGTAATCCGTCTCCCTACCTTTTAGGACTCGCCTATAAGGCGCCTATAAGTTACCTATAGTGCTCTACTACCTTACTTTTTGACCTCCTTGGGAACCACTGCTGCTATAACAAGCCTATGGACGCGCTAGTATCGCAAACTTTGCTCTACTACTGTAGAGTTATTAAGGGGCGCCTATTACTCGCCCCTTTGCCTTCTATTACCATTTCCTTTGTAACCTAAAACTAGTTTAGTATATTTTGGCTAATAAGCTACTAGGTAACCGCCTTAAGACCTTTTTATGTTAAGAGTAGTGTATTATAGTCCTCTATGCCAGCTACTAAGAGTATAGCTTCTTAATTAGTACGTAGGGGGCATAACAGTATTATATGTTTTAGTGTCTGTCTTAGCCAGCTACATTCGTATCTTAGGCTGCCTACTAGAATACCTACCTAGTAGAGCCAATCTTTTAGTCCTATTATCCCTGTTCTTAAGAGTATTGCTATTATATTTTCTGCCTTTATTAGGCCTTCTTAGAGCTCTTAAGTGTTTACCCCCTATAGCGTTAACTATACCATGGCTTGGGTTTCTCTTACCTAAGTTAGCCTCTGTACCTTTAACTCCCATACGCCTCTCCAGCATTAGTTTAACCAGTATTATATTACAGAGGATGGTTTCCTGGCGTTCTTTTATACTTTACTTTAGCTCCTTTCTCTTTCTTACTATTATCTTTACTGGCCTCTTACGCGTCTCCCTTTCTCCTCTATATGGGCCTGGGCCCTAACGCAGTACTATTCTTCTTCTGCTTTCTTTACCTGTTTCTTTAATATCTCTTCCCTACTTTGGGGTTGTTAGTTTATTCTCCTACAAGGCGCCCTAGGGTCCCTCTATAGTTTATTTAGGCGTGTCTTAATATACTTTATAATATTAGAGTTGCGTTTACTTTACGCCCTTTGCATTGCAGCGGCTTTAATATATAGTTATAGGGGGGGAATATTGGCTTCCTTTTTAAGCAGTGCTATAGCCGTTCGCTTATACCCGCCTGTTATACTCTAGAGGCAGGCTGTTTAGACCTTTTAGAGTGGTTTAAGGAGTGATTTAGGGGAGCCCTTCTTGGTTTCTCCAATGGCCCAAATACTGGATCCATATGTTATAGTTGGCCAAACAACTGCTGTGTATAGTAGGCGTGACCTCTGGAAGCATGGTAGGTAGTTATATAATAGAGTTTAATATACCTGCTTATCCAGGCCTCTACCCTAGTTTTTTAGTATTTAGTCCTAGTTACCTAGGCCTAAAGGCCTAGGGGGCTTTCTATAAGTAGTTGGCTGCTACTACTAATTAATGGGGGTTTTTACCATTCTTTTAGGTATCTTATAATGGGGTTAACCTAAGTACTAGACCGCCCCCTAGCGGTCTATATAAAAATCTCCTCCTAGAGTTGGTATGCTTTTACACGGCTTAGGAGCCTTCCATAGCCTCTAGTTTTACGCCTTTCTTTATTATTTCCGCCAGTATAGGCATAAGCCACCGCTTCCAGGGGTCGCAACTCCCTTTTTATATGCCTACTGGCGTAATCCTATAAGGGTGTTGTGGCTGCATCCTATAATATGGAAGCCTTGGGTACCTTCTATAGTTAAGGCCTGGACTAAAAGCCTCCCTTACCTAAGTAACTCCTATTTGCTTCTTAAGTATACCTTACTGGCGTACCGCCCTAGAGGCGAACGGTTCCATCTGTTGGTATATTAATACGCGCATCCGTTTTCTTAAGCCATGTAGTAGTCTCTCTGGCCAGGACGTAATCCTGCTTGCCTACTAGGTACACTAAGGGTCAGGGCCTAGCTAAGGGGTAAGGTCCTTAAAGCTAACAGTAGCTACTACGCACTACGCCCCGTGGGAGGCTAGTAGTAATATAGGGGCGTAATACCCTATACTGCTGCCAGTTCCCGTTTCGCGTTGCCTATAAGAGTCTCCTTATAACAGGCCAACTGTGTCTTGTAGGAGAGGGGCCGTAGAGATACTAGGTCCTATACCAGACAACCTGCTCTCCCCTCTCCTACTAACCAAGCTTGTGTCCCCCCCTTTTATAAGCTAGCCTATATCTCTAACTGTTAAGTCCTTGTCTGACTAGCCTATATTTCCCCTATAGCCTCCCCTATATGTATACATTAGGTTGCGAGCACTATGCCTATTAAGACCCTTCTATAAGTCGCCTTATGCATATACGCATTAGGTTGTGTGTACTACGCCTATTAAGACCCTCCTGTAAGTCGCCTATAAGTTAACTATAGGTTAACTATGAGTTGACTATAAGTTAAACGCCATAGGGCCGTTAAAGCTGGCCTATATTTCCGCTGCCTAGAGCTTTGCCCGTGTTTCCACCTCGTTGAGCCGTCTAGTCGCCATCGCGTCGCCGTCACATCGCCGTCGCGTTGCTGTCGCTGTCGCTGTACCAGGTCGCGCGTATTATGCCTATTAAGACCCTCTTCTAAGTCACCTAAGTATACCAGATACCAGATAGGCCCTTATAGAGGGGCCTTAACAAGTTCTCTAAGCAGGGCCTTAATAAGTTCTTCGCGGTGGCCTTAGGGCCTTAATAAGTTTTATATGAAGTATCTGCAACACGTTAACCTTAACAAGTTCTTATAAAAGGAGGATCCCTACGCCCTTATCGCGTATACTTTATAATCTTAGAGCTAGTGCAAGCCTAAGGGTGTCCTGTTATACGCCTAGGACGCGTCCATATTGACTAGCTGGATAAGGCCAGTTTCGGGCCTAGCTGCGAGCCAGGTAGTTATATATTAGGCAGTTTTCATATCCTAGTTTCCCTTGCTAGGCCTCCCTAAATAGTAGAATAAGAGCTCTAAGCGGAGGCAGTGAGGCTCTTAGTGTTGTTAAGGGCGATACTTTATACGCGTCACGGGCCCATCACCACAGAGTTGAACGACAGCGCTGCACGCGCTGCGACGGCTCTCTACCATCGCCTCTACACTTAGCCATCAATAGGAATAGGATTCTAGATAATGTTTCCACCCGCGGCAACATAGACACATGCAGTAGGGCTTCGCAGGCAAAGATTTCCTAATAAAACTTTTTTCGCGCTTTATAAATCTAAAAAATTTAACAATACTTTTTATTATAAAAGTTATACTATAAACATTCTACTAGTCTGTAATATTAAATACTATAATATTATACTTTACTTTATATATTAAGAATAGGAAATATATATAATATATAGCTATAAAAAAGGATAAATCTTTAACTATAATATTACCAATAAAGGGTTAGAACTTATTAAGTTAATTGTTAGAGAATGTAGATCGTTTAAATCCTATAGAATAATTGGGTTGTAAATAAGTCTTAATTATAAAAATAAAGTTGTTCTAGTCTTTATTAACACTTTTAATAATATATTTAAGGTATTTAGCACTATATATAGCTAAAAACTAAGCGGAAGGAACGATTAACTAAGCGATATTTTAAATGACTTTAGTTTCATTCCTACCTTATATTATTTTACAACTATCCTTAAATAAATTATCGCGAAATAATGTATTATTAGGAACTAATTATTTACTCTTAAGTAGAGTTTAGCAAGGGTCTTTGCTTTTTTTTATAACGCCTTTTTTATTTTTACCTATATATTTTCCTATAAAACTGTTTTTGGTTTTAAGCAGAATGTTATAATATACATCTTAATATGGCGCACTCTTCTTCTCCTTTAGTTTTTAATCGCTAAGCGTAGTAGAACTAAGTCTAACAAAGCTAGGTTGTGATGGTTTTTAGCGAAAAAAAAAAAATTCTTTGCAAGTAAATGGTTTATATTATTGTCCTTTTTAAAATATTCTTTAAACCAATTTCTTTTTTTTTCTTTAATAATTAATTAAATTAAATTAGGTGTCGCCAATAACGCTTACTACCTCCTACCTAATTATATCTTTAATAATAGCATTTTAAAAGACGTTTGCAATCACTTTTAAAAAATATAACTAAAGGGGTCTTTAGTTTCTTATAGTTACTTCCACTCTTTTAATTGCAAAAAAGTCTATAAATTCTATAGGAGCTAAATTTAAATTAGCTTAATAGTATAATAAGAAAAAAATAGCATACCTTTTTATTAGAAATAGCAATTATTATAAAAAAAAATAGACATTTTTGTTTAGTGTTTTTATTTTTAAACAAACTCTTTTTTTAAAATTATTATATTTTTTATAAACATGCACTTTAGTAAAAAAACCATTACGCTTTTTTTTTCTTAATATTTTAAAACCGCTTTTTTATTAATGGTTAGCTAGATATATAGCTAAATATCAATTGTAAGGAAGTATATTTTAATCTTTTAACACTAAGGCCTATTATTTATATATTTAAGTAAGTAATTATACTTGACTATAAGCTATATTAATTAAAAGGGAGGAAGTAAAAGATATATTTATATTGCCGTTATATTTAAAATAAGTCTATAGATTAGTAAAGAAAAAATTAATAATAAAAAATATAACTAAGACTTAGAACTTTTAGACGCATAAATAATATAGGTTGTGCTAATTAATACAACCCTATAAATTATAACTAAAAAAGATATTAATAGTATATTAAGCTTAGGATTATAAAAATAATAGTAATTATTGGAAACACAGGGCAAATCACTAATACTACTTAAGTAGATATAGTAATGGAAAAGGGTAATTAATTAATAAGAATAAGGAAGGGTAAAGAACTTAAGGTTCCTTACCACACTAGTGCCGCGGCGATATATAACAGCAATATGCCTTATATAACGGCAACTTGCCTTATTCCTAAACTAGCAACTCTTCTTTTTATAGTTGCCATCTATATATAAATAGACAGTATATAATAATACTAGACAATATATAATAATACCAGATAATATGCGATAATACTAGACAATACACGGCAATATAACAGTTGGCAGAATATGGCAGAATTTAGCGGGTGACGCCTATACTGCTAACTCTAACTTCCGCTAACTAATTAGGATTTTCTATGCCCGGTATAGAAAATCGCTATTAACTCGCTTATCCCTAGCGCCTTGGCGGCCCCCGCGATATCGTTATATACTACCCCTAGCAATTCTTAAATTGCTATATTTCCTACTTCCTTTTAACCTACCCTTTAACTTATATATAGAGAGTATTTATATTAATAAACGTCTCTAGAGCCTTATTTAGGTTTACCTTTATTATTATATCTACTAGGTTATCTTAGCTATTAATCTATTAAATTTTAAAGAGTTCTTAACGCTTTGTAAGGGCGCGAAGAGGCTTTAGGGAAGATTTGAAGAAATAATATAAATTCTATCTAAATCTATAGGTATATAGCTCTTGCAGAGTACAAGACGTTGCGTAAAGAAGAGAAAGGAATATAGGAAACTTGTAACTAAATATTTGGAGTCTTAGCAGCAAACGCATAGGCATAAGCCCACGTGGATTTTAACAAGTTTTGACCAAATTCTATTACATTAGTAGAATTTAGTGGAATTTAATCAAGTTAGCGGAACTTAGTGGAAAATAGTAGATTACGGCGGATAATTGCGGATAGTTATAGATAGTTACAGTGTAACAAAACCTTGTAGCAGGAACTACGGTGGGTCCTATTATTAGGCTGGGTATATAGGTAAGAATAGTGTTAACAACATAATAATAACTAGTGGAGTGGTTGCCTAATAGATTAACTCCAATTGTATTCTAAGATTTACTACAAGGAGAGAACTATCTACGGTAGGGACTGAGGTCCTTTAAATACACAACTATACTCCTAAGAAATCCTCCCTTATACATAAGGTACGTGTTATACATGGTATACATAGACGTACTCTGCGTATACTGCGTACACTGCATATAATATTATGTAACTCGCTTACTATTCCTCGTCACATGGTTCTACTGGTTCCATCCTAAACTGTGCCTATATTAACTAACTAGCTTCCTCTAACTCTTCCCTAAGTAGTTGTAATATTATACTTAAAGCGTCCGTAATACTATCTCCCTCCTCTTTATCTTCGTCCTTAAAGATTCCTAATATCTCTAAGTTATCTACTAGAGGTATAATATCTATTTAATTAGTCTAGTTAATATCCTTATTTATTATACCTAAGGCATCTTCTTCCTTATAAGCGCAACGCCGTGCTCGCACTATAGCTGCTATACTATTGCTTGGTAAGATAATGTCGTCTCCATATTCTCGTTGTGTAAAGGCAGGGTTAGTGTGTGTCGCTATAACGAGTCCCTTATCCTGACAACCCTTGTCTTATTTAGAGTGTACTAAAGCAAACGTTTAATTGTCTTGCGACGTTTGCTTTGTTTTTAACGCTAAGTATACACGTCCTATAACTCTTAACAGTCTTTAAGTTCCCTAAGTAACTTATTATAGGGTCCCGCGTTTAATCTACCGCTGCAAAGCTGGAGTCTAAGTTAGCCGCCTCGCGTGCCGAACTCTACTATTTTACTAAAGAGACTGCTTGGGCCCTAGAGGCTTAATGTTGCTCCTTTAAGTCTTAGTAGGTTACGTTTGCTCGGTTAACTCGTCTTAAGAAGGTTTGTAAGAAGGTTTGTTCTAAGGAGTAGGTACTAGTTTAATAAGGTTTTAATAAACTAGGTAATAAGAGGGTTAAGTTTCCAGAGAAGGAAACAACTCCAAGTAATATAGTAGATGTTCTTCCTTATAGGTCCCCCTTAGGTGGCTCGTCCTTTAGTGATCCTTTTTTAATGCTTCCTAACCTGCTTTTTTCTAATACTTCTTTACCTTTCTTATAGCGTTTTTTAGGTTGCTTAGTGGTTTCTAGATAGTCTTACTATAGCTTGTCTACTTTACTTTATACCATGTTTCATTATCTATATCCTTATAACTAATAATCCTTAAAACTTGCCATTTGTCTTCCTCTTATCCTCTATACGTGTCTGCCTTATAGACTGGTGGCTTAATATTCCTATGTGCTAGCTCTAGTATTGCAACGTATTATATAGGGTAGATCTTTATTTTAGCTAGTAGGTTTAACTTATATATAACTAATAAAATTCTTTACGCAATTTTAAAAGGTCCTAGTCTAACGTAGTCCAACTTCTTACTTAGTCATCAACTCTTGAAATTTTTATATAGTAGCTATACTCTATCTCCCTCCTTTAGATCTGGTCCCTTAGATCTTTTAGCATTATAGTACCTTTTTATCCTTTACTGTACTAGCTTGGCTATTTCTGTGAGGTTTATATAAAGATTTATTAATATCTCCATTCTTTGTTTAGCTGTGCTACTTATTTTCTTTACTTAACGTGGCGATAACAACGTTCTTGGTTTATACCCGTAATTTGCCTTAAATAGTAATGTCCCTATTTCTTCTTATAGTGTTGCATTATATGTAAACTGTATAACTAGTAATAATAATACCCAATTATTCTGTACGTGATTAATATAATACCTTAGATACTGTTCTAGTGTCTAGTTTAGTCTTTCCGTTTGTCCGTCCGTCTGTGGATAATACGCTATAGAGGTTACTGCGCGAACTCCTTGTTCTACCAGAAATACTTCCTAAAATGCTGCTACAAATCTTGGATCTCTATCCAATATAACTTTATTTAGTGCTCCGTGTCTTGCGAATACTTCCTTTATATAGATTCTAGCGATATCTTCTACTAATATCTCTTTAGTGTATGCTATAAAGTATCCCCACTTTATTAGCTTATCCACTATTACTAAGATCACGTCATGATCTTGTCCTATAATAGGATCTTTTAACTTTAGTAACTTAATAATAAAGTCCTATAATATAACCTCCCATGGTCTTTCTAGTATTTTAATAGGTTGTAGCCCTCCATACAGCTTATACCTCGTTGGTTTGTTTCTTTAGCAATCTAGATATTTCTTTATAACTTATTTTACTAGTCCCTAGATTTCTTAAATAATATACTCCTTTTAAAGTCTTAATACTAAGCCTATAGCTCTGTTATGTCCTTATATTATTCCCTTATAGAATTCCTTAACAAATTCTTCTGCAATAGACTTAGGTATATACGTTACTTCTCTGTTCTTATATTGCTCTAAGTCCGGATTCTTTACCTGTGCTTTTTAGATCTTCTATATCTAATTACTTTCTAGTAATTTATGGATCTGACTTTCTTTGGTTGCTATAATCTTTAGATAATTATACCTAATTAATCCGTCTTAATCTCTTCGCAATAAAGCTCCTAATAGCTTTTCGTTATTCTATAGTTTAGCCTTTCTGCTTAAAGTGTCTGCTCGTGCATTGTCTATACCCTTAGTATGCTGAATTTCGAAATAGTATTCTATAAGCATTTCCGCCTATCTAACCTGTCTTTGGTTGAGTTCCTTTATTATTAGGAATCCTATAAGGTTCTTATAGTCTGTCTTAACCACAAATAGTTTCTCTGTACCTTGTAAAAATACTCTCTATTCCTTAAGTGCTGCTACTATACCTAATAACTCCTTATTATAGATGTCGTAGTTTAATTCTAGTGGTGTTATCTTTTAACTATAGTATGTTACTGGATGCCATGCGTCCTAGTGCTTCTATAGTAAGCATACTCCTAGTGTAAAGTCTGATGCGTTTATCTTAATAACTGTTTTTAACTTTAGTTGATAGATCTTAAGGACTGGCTCTTAGGTAAACAACTCTTTAAGTTCTTAGAATAGCTTCTTCTACTTACTACCCCAAACCTATAGTTCCTCCTTCTTTGTTAGCCTTGTAAACGGCTTAATACTTTTTAACCACTGTGCTATAAACCTCCTATAGTAGTTACAAAACCCTAGAAACGACCTTAACTGTGTAACATTCTCTAGTTCTTGCCAACTTACTATAGCTTCGACTTTCTTTAGGTCTATACTGATTTTCCCTAGTTTAATAATAAATCCTATAAAATCGGTCTTTACTGTAAAGAACTTGTATTTCTTAATTGCTACTAGTATCTGTTTTTCTTATAGTCTCTTTAAGACCCACTTAATGTGTTCTCTATGTTCTTCCTTATTCTCTAAGTAAACAATAATGTTATTAAGATATGCTATAATAAACTTGTCTAGGTGTTCTCCTAATACACTATTAATTCGCTTCTAGAATGTTACTAATACGTTTATAAGCCTAAATTGTATAACTAATGGCTTGTATAGTCCTTCCTTTAACCTAAAGGCTGCCTTTTATTTGTTGCCTTTCTTAATCCTAATCTAATGGTACGCCTACCTTAGATCTATCTTTGTAAAGATTTTTGCGTTGCCTATCCTATCTTGGATTTCGCTAATTAAGGGTAAAGGATACCTATCCTTTCTAGTAATGCTGTTTAACTGTCTATAGTCTATACACATCCTAAGTTTTCCGTTTTTCTTTGGGATAAATAATACTAGATATCCTGCTAATAACTATAACGGTCTAATATATCCCTTGCGTAAGTTCTCCTGGATAAACTCCTTAAGCGCTACTAACTCTATTTTAGTAAGCTTATAGATTAAAAAGAACTTTAAACTTATTCCCTCTTCTAATTCTATCTTATAGTCCTATACTATATGTTCTAACAACTTTTCACTTTCTAGTAACTATAACTTCTTACTATACTTGTGGTATCTCTTTGGTATATAACTTAAGCCTTGCTTAGTCTCTTTGTATATCGCTCTGACTTAGTACTATACTAACTTGGTTTACTATCGCACTTTACACTATTAAGTATCCTTAATATTGACCTAATCTATAACCTAATTAATCTTTAGATTATACTCCTATAACTAAGGCATTCCTAGTATCGCCTTATCCTGTCCTAATAGTAGGATATTAAAAGACATTCTAACTGGTCTCCCTTTAATAGTTAACTAAATAGGTCCTGTTTTAAGATTAATAATACCTCCTCTATAGGCTATCTAATCTCCTGAAATTGTTATAAGTGGATATAGGTGTTCCTTTTATCTATATAGTAACCCTATCCTTTCCACTACCTTTAGTAATATGTGGTTCCTAGTTACTCTACTATCTACTAATACTTTAAACTGCTAATCTTACCACTTAACTTATAAATTTAGGTATTAACCTTAAATTTCTTTAAGGGTCTAAGGCTCTAATACTAGTTCCCTCTAGTTCTATACGCCTCCCCTTTTTCTAACTATTAGCTACTAGATCCTGCTTATACTTAGTCTAACTTAGGCTAATATTTAGTTTATTTCTTTTCCTCTATATACTATAGACAAGTGTTCTCTAGGTACTCCCACCACTGTCGTCTATCTAGGTATTCTTCTGTAAGGAATCTTCCTGGTTAAAGTATTAAGTCTTTTTAACCTTATACTTTTACTAGGTGCTATCTATGTATATACTTAGCGTCCTTAAACCACTTCTCTTCTAGTGCCTAATATATCCTTACTAGGTACTTTTGGTTTTTATCTTTTAGTGCTCTATGCATATTATAGGTATTATCCATATAAGCTATCTACGATAGTATATAATACGCTAGGTGACTTAGGTTAACTCTTAGTTTATCTTTATCTTTAAGTTTAAATCTATACCTAGTTAACCTAACTACTGGTATCTCTATTACAGGTATTAAGATTTGTTATTTACTTCTCTAGTCTCTAGATCCTTCTTCTAGGTTTCTTAACATTATAATTAATACCCCTTTAATATAACTTATGCGTTTTTCCGTAATAGATTAGTCTTGGACAACTTTTTTGTCTAGCTATATATAAAAATCTTCCCATTTATTATTATGTTATTGCTTATACCACTTTCTATACAACTGGTTTAGTGTATATAGTCTATTTATTAGAAAGTACCTTATTATCGCTATATTATAATATCCTTTAGTATATCTTTCTTTAAACCTAGTTAGGATATCTAGATCCTCTTCTTATTCTAGTTTATTTAACTATTTTGCCCTAAGTGTCCCTGCACTCGGCCTATTAGTAACTCTTTATACGGGTACTCTATCCCTTATATAACCTAGCATAGCTGACCTCTTATCTAGCTTTTACTCTTACTATACAATAATTCTTATTCTAAACTTATCTATAGTTTCTTATTTTCTGTATCTTGCAGCTAGATCTTTATAGTTATCTTACTTTTTAATCCTAGTATTAACTGTTTAATCTTTAGGCTAAACACTACGTTTACCTAGGATTGCTAATGTTCTTATTCGTTCCCTAAACTTGTAGTTCTTGAACTTGCGTCCTATACTTATTTATTTATCTATAAACTGAGTTGCTGCTCTTTCCTATTAGTTTTTGTCCATTATGGGTCCTTAGGTATATCTTATCTTATCTTAAAAATCTTAAGCTTCTTATATCTCTTTTTAAGAATCTTAAGCCTATGGCCTTTTGCCTTTATTAAGTAATAAGCTAGTACTAGCAGTTATCTACTTACTTAGTTTCTTTTAAACGTTACTCCTATTATCTTATAAAGCGATGGAAATCGTATCTAATAGTATTATAATACCCATTACTAAACCTTGTCCTATAATGGTCTCAGTCTTTACTTCTATTTTAATTTCTCTAAGGTTTATATACTCCTAGTAAGCTACCTTTATAGCCTTATTATCGGTAAATGCTTCGCCTATATTAAACTTATTATCTTTAATATCCGATCTATAAGCTGGTTTATTGGTTTCTTTAAACTTAGATAATACTAGCTCCTATAGCTAATAGCTTACACCGTACTTAGCGTCCTTATAAATTTGGCATGTATTGTTATAACAAAACGCAAAACTATTAATTAAACATTCTTTTATTCCTTACAGTGTACCGTTATCCCTTTATACGTATATGCTGTCTACTAGCCTAGTTCCCTTTACTATATAATTACTCTAACTACCTCTATAGTCTCTAGCAAAATAACCTTATTTTCTATAATTTATATAAGCCCCATCTTTAAACCATTTTTCTTATTATGGAGTCCGCCTAAATGTCTTCTGCTACTAAGATCCCTAGTTTAGCCTTTACTCTAGGGTCCTTTAATTACTAGATCCTTAACCTCTAGGTTTTTATAGTTTCTTTCCCTACCTTTAGGTTTCTTTAGTACCACTTAGGTCCATTAGCTCTGCGCCATTCCATAGTTTTTAACTTTATATTGATCGTTGCGTACTCTACGCCTTATATAACTATGGAACTCTATCCTAACCCTTTTTAGCCTATTCTCTTTAATAGATCCTATTATCGATCTTTATTAACTGGTTTATTAACTCTTTTAGAGTATCCGCATCTTCTATTAGGATAATTGCGTCCTAGACTTTAGCCTTAAGTCCTTACTTATACTGTGCTATAAGCGCCCTATTATTCCACTCAACCTATATAGCTAGTGTTTAAAACTACGTTGTATACTTAATTGCTAAAGTATATTATACTAAGTTCTAAAGTTTTTATTCCGCTATTGTGGTTGCTTTAGGGTCTCTAAATATTTGTATTAACTATTCTACAAATCCATTCTAACTTATAAACACATACCGTACGTCCAGGTTAGTAGTTGTTACACCATTTACTTATATCTCTGTAAGGTAAAGCTTAAACCACTTTAGAGCTCTTCCTAATAAAAACAGTCCTGCGTACGCTACCTAGTCCATAGGTGTTGCTAACTTTGTAACGGAACCTTGTAGCAGGAACTACGGTGGGTTCTATTATTAGGCTAGGTATATAGGTAAGAATAAAACAACAACGTAATAATAACTGGTAGAGTAGTTGCCTAATAGATTAACTCTAATTATATTCTAAGATTCACTACAAGGAGAGAACTATCTATGGTAGGGACTAAGGTCCTTTAAATACACAACCATACTCCTAAGAAATCCTCTCTTATACATAAGGTACGTGTTATACATATTATACGTAAACATACACTGCATATACTCCATATACCGCGTATAATATTATATAACTCGCTTACTATTCCTTGTTATATAGTTCCACCAGATCTATTCTAGACTATACCTATATTAACTAACTAGCTTCCTAGAACTCTTCCCTAAATAGTTATAATATTATACTTAAAGCGTCTGTAATACTATCTCCCTCCTCTTTATCTTCGTCCTTAAAGATTTTTAACATCTCTAAGTCATCTACTAGAGGTATAATGTCCGTTTAATTAGTCTAGTTAATATCCTTGCTTATTATACCTAAAGCTTCTTCTTCCTTCTAAGCGCAATATTATGCTTACACTATGGCTGCCATACTGTTGCTTAATAAGATAATATTATCTCCGTATTCTTATTATGCAAAAGTGGGGTTAGTGTGTGTTATAATAGCAAGTCCCTTGTCTTAACAACCCTTATTTTACTTAGAGTGCACTAAAGCAAACGTTTAATCGTCCTGTAATGTTCGCTCTATTTTTAACGCTAAGTATACACATCTTATAACTCTTAATAGTCTTTAAGTTCCTTAAGTAACTTGTTATAGGGTCTTATATTTAATCTACCACTGCAAAGCTTAAGTTTAAGTTAGCTACCACACGCGCCAAACTCTACTATTCTGCTGAAGAGACCGCTTAGGCCCTTAAGGCTTAACGTCGCTCCTTTAAGTCTCAGTAGGTTACGTTTGCTCAGTTAATCCGTCTTAAGAAGGTTTGCAAGAAGGTTTATTTTAAGAAGTGGAAACTGGTTTAATAGGGTCTTAATAAGCTAGGTAATAAAAGGACTAACTTTCCTCCTATAAGGGAAACAACTCTAAGTAGCTTAGTAATTGCTCCTCTTAGGTCCCCCTTAAGTGACTTATTTTTTAGCAATCCTTCTTTATTAATATTACCTAACCTACTCTCTTTTGATACTCTTGTACCTTTCCTATAGTGTTCCTTAGGTTGCTTAGTGGTTCCTAGGTAGTCTTACTATAGCCTATCCACTTTACTTTGTACTACATTTTATTATCTATATCCTTATAACTAATGATCTTTAAAACTTACTATTTGTCTTCCTCTTATCCTCTATATATATCTGCCTTATAGACTAGTGGCTTAATATTCCCATATGCTGGCTCTAGCATTGCAATATGCTATATAGGGTAGATCTTTATTTTGGCTAGTAGGTTTAACTTATACATAACTAATAAAATTCTTTACTTAATTTTAAAAGGTCCTAGTTTAATATAGTCCAACTTCTTACTTAGTCGTCAACTCTTAAAATTTTTGTGTAGTAGCTGTACTTTATCCCCCTCCTTAAGATCTAGTCCCTTAGATCTCTTAGTATTATAGTACCTTTTTATTTATTCTTGTACTAGTTTAGCTATTTCTTTAAGGTCTATATAAAGATTTATTAATATCTCTATTCTTTATTTAGCTATACTACTTATCTTTTTTACTTAATATAGCGATAACGATATTCTTAGCTCGTATCCATAATTCGCCTTAAATGGTAATGTCCCCATTTCTTCTTATAGTGTTATATTGTATGTGTTGGGAATTAGGCAAGCAGTCGTTATATAACGCCGCGGCACTAGCGTGGCAAGGAGTCTTAAGCTCCTCGCCCTTCCTTATTCTAATAAAATGAAGCTATTAACCAACATCACTATAACCTACTTAAGTAGTCGTTATTGGTAAGTCACCCTGTGTAACCAACACTAATCAGTGATTGAATACACAGTCAACTATAGAGCAGCTAGGTTATCGACAGAAGAGACAGTCTTATATAGGGGTTCCCGGTGATACTATACTACCTTAGGCTTGCGGAAAACCAGTAACAGAAGTGTTACTAAGTACTAGGAGATACCAAGTTGTGTCTATTATGTAGAACAATTGTGTTTACAAAGATTTGGTTAAGTACTTTAGGTCAGAAGTGTTACTAAACCTAGGGTCCTAAGTCAACATCTAAAACGCGTTAACTACGCCTTAAATTGCCTACCTTTTAATAGTAAACCTACAAGATCCTATAAAGCCGAAAATCCTACCTACCTTTAATGTACAACACCCCGTTAATTCTACTCCTATTATGGCGTTAACCTACCTAAAGAAGTACGAGAATAACATTAACCTAAAAATATAGGATAAAGACATTAACCCTATAAATGCCAAGCAATAGGACCTAAACGGATTCTTACTATACTGCATAGCATAATACACAGACAGCGAATACAACAATACTATGCTATGGTATTGCATAAAGGAGGACTTTATTGGATAGATAAAGGAAACATAGGCCCTTGCAAAGAAGAATATTGTACAAGACTTCCATAACTTCCTTTAGGAGAACGGAGTATTTGTCCCTATAGATAGAGACATTATTAGAGATAATATTTAGGAGCAAGTTATTAACATAAAAGAAGAGCATAAATGGACTCTATAAGAGATTGAGTACCAACTATATAATATAAAGAAGCTTAACTTATAATGGAATTTAAATAATATACTAATAGAGACACGTTCTAATTCTATTGCTCTAGGTATAAGTTCTTATATACCATACCCATCGCTCCTACTAATTTAACCTGTAACTTTAACTACTGCCCCCTAAGAGTAAGCGCAAGACCCCCTTACTTCGCGATTTAATAACCTTTAAACTCTGCTATAGGAAGATTAGGTACTATGCCGTGTTCTATTAAGCTCTACATCTCCACTATAGCCTATAAAGCAATCCCTATCTTAATCTCTAATACAATTTTAACGTGGCCTAATACTGCTTAAAGGCACCTTAAAAATGCTTATAGAGCTTATAAAACTCTATTCAGACTAGGAGAAGAGGTTTAGTAGGGAACTATATAATATCCTTAATTTAAAGCTGCGCATCTTCTATAACTATTGCTAGAAGGTTGGACTGGAACCTAACTAATATTATAACGCTTATTCTGTTATGCTTAAGGGCCGCGCTAGTACCTTCTATTATAATCATTTAGTAGGAAAAGGATACGATTTTAACCGAATGATATATAAGACAAGATGCCACTTTAAAACAGAAGAGAATAAGCAGCAGTATATATTAGAGTGGAGAGAGACTACCTTCCTAAGAATTATTGCTATAAACCCAGACGCCTCTTAACTTAACTATCTTCAAAAGCTCTTTAATTAACTTTAGATAATTTAGTATAGTTTATCCAAATTATATTAAGAGGACTTTAGCCTACGCGATTAAGTTATTAGCGTATACTAAGGTATTAAAGAATATAACCTTACCCTCTTTAATCCTGCAAATACTTATAAAGGAGTGTGTGCTCAATTAAGATCCTCTATTAGCACCGCTCTGCGCTCTTAAGAAGTATAGCAATTTAACGCCCAACCCTAACCTACTTTGATCGACCCAACCGACCAATATAATTATAACTAGACTAATTAAACATATAGTGGCCAGGGTAGGGGATATAGCAGAGGGTATAATTAATGTTAACTATAAAGCAACCGTAGAGGTCCTTATAGAGGTTTATCTTAAAACAATTAACAGAAGAAATGCTATATTTATAAGAAGCCAAATTACTAGTTAACTAGGCACCCTCTTAACAGACAAAAGGAGGTATATAATAAGTTTCGCCAGAGCGCACAAAACATTGGAAATTATAAGGTTACTATAGCCTACTTCTAAAGCTTCCTAGTTCAATATAAAGGCGAAGAAGATCTTAAGGGTAAGGTTAACAAAGCCAAACAGCTTCTTATAGATATAGAAATTAAGGACTACTCTCCCAACCAATACTTCACTAAGTATGGTAAGGTAGATAGCATACAAACTATTACTATTCTTAATAACCAATCTACACTCCATGCTATCATAAAGTCAGACATCTTTAATAAGCCAAAGAAGAGTTCTACATTCTCCTTTAACAACAGATACTCGGTAAACGTCTTCTATAGTATTATGCTAGATACTAGAGCCGCAGGAGTATCTATAGTAGGAGAACCTTAAGTTTAAGCTCTTTAGCAGCTTAATAGCTCTATTTAGATCAACCAATTAACGGCAGGCCAACATACAATTCATTTTAGTAAGGGTACTGCAATCTCTCTTAGTACAATTAAGGTTAAAACCCCCTTAGAGTACATCACTTTCTATATTATTCCCGCGAACACCCTATTTCTATTTTACATTAGAGATATGGATAAATTAGGCGTCAAACTTAATAACCTTAAGAATATACTTATTTAGGGAGATAATTAGGTACCCATTATGCGTAAATAGGGTCACCCCTAGTTACTCCTTTATTAACTAGAAAAGAGCGTTGCTTAAAGCCACTTAACTAAGTCAGAGCTACGTCAACTACACTATCATTTTAGCCACCTATCTATTTACTAATTGCTTAGGGTTCTTTAGCAAGCAGGCTATAAAGTTAAGGTTAAGGCAATTAAGCATCTTATAAAGTACTACTATTACTGCCAAATAAACCAGAAGTCCCCTAGCCGATTTAAGTTCACCCTTAAAGATAACTACAACTTTAACTTCTATATTATTATTAACATTATGTATCTCAGCGGCAAGCTAGTACTCTAAGTTATTAACCTCTTAACCTCCTTCTAAGCCGCATATTTCCTAAAGGATATATTAACTAGGAACGCATAAAATACTCTTTAATTATACTAAATTAATATCTACCTAGGACCCCCTAATCGAGTTATTTATAACACAGAAAGGAACTTCTTATCTACAAAGTTTCGGTAATAGGCGAAGGCAATGGAAATTAAGGTTAAGGAAGTCCCTATTAAGGCACACAATAGTATTAGAAAAGTAGAACGATATTACACGCCATTATAATAAGTATATAAGATTATTTCTTTAGAACTAGAGGGCGCTAGCAAAGAGCTTATCTTATAGATAGCTATTAAGGCTGTTAATAATTCCGCTGGCCTAGATAGGCTCGTACCTACATTACTAGTCTTTAGCGCCTACCCTTAAATAACTAACAATTCTCTACTATCCCTATCCGTTACGCAACAAGCGGAGGCTATTCACAAAGCAATAAAAGAGGTGCGACGTCTCTACGCCACACGCCAGGTCAATGACGCATTAGGAATAAGAAATGGCCCAAAGACCTTAACTACGCTTAATCTGCCACTCCAATCTAAAGTACGCGTATGGCGTAAAAAGGGAGGATAGTTAGGCCCATATAAACTTATTACAATTAATAGTTAGACTTGCACTCTTTAAATGCCCTATAGACCCACTTAATTCCGCTTAACCGTTATTAAGCCCTACTATAGAAACAACAGTTCTAAGCCTTTATAAAATACCCTAGAGGATACCCTGGAGAAGAACTACAATTAACATACTCTAGAAGGCGACTATAATCCTAATACAATTATAGCAGATATGCCGCAACTATAACGCGGTAGAGGTCGCCTAAAGGGATTATAAAATTATTAACACCTTATTAATTTCAAAGAGCAATTTATTACCGCTATTAAGAGTAAAGACAAGTTATTAATGGCCTTTATAACAGCTAAAGAGAAGGCTGACTTTAAGCTCGCAAAACAGCTCTAAAAGGAAGGCCATATTATAACTCTAGAAGCTTCTTTCCAAGTATCTAACAAGCAGGAGATCGACGGTCTTATTATAAGAGAAGTCTTTAAATTTAAGAAGTATAACCCTACTAAGTTTAATAGAGTTCGCATCTTTAAGTTAAGAATAGTTAATAAGATTAAGGGCAAAGCTACTAATACCCTATTTAAGAAGTCAAGACTAGTTATTTAAGGTTATAACAATAATAGCAAGGAAGTAATTCTTATATAATCCCCTATAATTCAACAAGCTAGTCAGCGAGTTATTATTACGCTAGCTCCCTCCTTAATAAAGAATAGAATAGCGGTTTATTTATAAGATATTACTTAGGCCTATACCCAATTAGAGACGCGCCTTCAGCGCTTAATACTAGTATACCTTCTAGAGCAAATTCGCTACCAATATCCCAAAGATACAATCATAGTTATACTTAAGCCATTATATGGAATCGCAGAGGCAGGAACTCATTAGTGGGCTACTTATAGCAAGCACTATAAAGAGAAGCTCTTAATAACTACTTCTATATTTAATCCCTGCTTCCTTATCATAACTACAGGAACTCCATTCGGAATTATTAGCATATAAACTAATAATACAATTATCTTAAAAGACGACCAATTCTTAGCTCTTAAAGAAGATAAGCTAGTAAAGGCAAATCTTATAGCAAAGCTAAAGGAAAAGCTTAATTTAACAACACTATTACTTTTTAATGGATGCATCCTCTCCCTAAATAAGGATTCTATTGCTTTGCGCCAGAAAGATTAAGGCAAGAAGATCAACGTTATTAACATTAATTCTCTAAAGCAAGGATATATAGAGCAACGCGCTTGTAGAGCTTATATTGCTTCTATCTATTAACCCAAGGCTTTATTTAATCTCTTTATTACCGCTTAATACCAGGAACCAACTAAGGATAACGTCCTTACCCTAAATAAGCGTCTTTCCTAGCAAATGAACCATCTTAATTGGGGACTACTCTATGTACCTATTAATCTTCCTACCACTAAGCTCTTTATATTTATTAATAGATTATTTATAAACAATAAAGATTTTAGCTCCCAGCTAGGATATAAGATTATTATCGCAAACAAATCTACTAGAGAGAATAACTTTACAATCTACGGCAATCTTATCTATTAGAGCTCAACTAAGAGCAAGCGCGTTACCCAAAGTGTTCTAGTATTAGAGATATATGGAATAGTTAGCGGAGTTAACATAGTAATTGCAATTGGAACTACCCTAAAGATAATTATAGATTAACTCAAACTCCCTATTATCCCTATAATTATATACACCGACTTATATTCCCTCTATAAGTGTTTAGTTAAGCTTAGTACCACAAAGGAGAAGCGTCTTATAATCGATATTATAGCACTTTAGCAATTCTATAAGTGTTAAAAACTCTTTAAGATCTAGTAGATTAATGGCCAAGACAACCCAGTAGATGTAATAACAAAGGCAAACCTAAACAAGGCACTAGAGACGTTCGTTAACACAAATACTTTATATATACAAGTTAAAGGTTAGGTTAAAAGGGAGTAGAAGATATAGCAATTTAAGAGCAGCCAATTAGGATTTTCTATACCCGGTACGGAAAATCGCTATTAGCTTACTTATAATTAGCGCCTTAGCGGCCCTAATATAATATCCACCTGTGACTCCAAGTAAGAAAGCACCACATGCTAAGAGGCAAATTTTAGGACAGCAAGACTTATATTATAGTAGCAATAGTAAGTAAAGAGGATCGATATTTGTTACGCTAGTCAAGCAGTATTTATATATAGATGGCAACCACAAAAGAAGAGTTGCCAGTGTTGGGAATTAGGCAAGCGGTCGTTACATAACACCGTGGCACTAGCGTGGCGAGGAGTCTTAAGCTCCTCGCCCTTCCTTATTCCAATAAAATAAAGCTATTAACCAACATCACTGTAACCTACTCAAGTAGTCGTTATTGGTGAGTCACCCTGTGTGACTAATAGTATGCAAACTGTATAACTGGTAATAACGATACCTAATTATTCTATGCGTAATTAATATAATGCCTTAGATACTACTCTAGTGTCTAGTTTAGTCTTTCCATTTGTCTATCCGTCTGTGGATAATATGCTATAGATATTACTGCGCGAACTCCTTATTCTGCCAGAAACACTTCCTAAAATGCTGCTATAAATCTTAGATCTCTATCTAATATAATCTTATCTAGTGCTCTATATCTTGTAAACACTTCCTTTATATAGATTCTAGCGACATCTTCTACTAATATCTCTTTAGTGCATGCTATAAAGTATCCCTACTTTATTAGCTTGTCTACTATTACTAAAATCGCGTTATAATCTTGTCCTGTAATAGGATCTCTTAACTTTAGTAACTTAATAATAAAGTCCTATAATATAACCTCCTATAGTCTTCCTGGTGTCTTAATAGGTTGTAGCCCTCTATATAGCTTATGCCTTGTCAGTTTGTTCCTTTGGTAATCTAGACATTCCTTTATAACTTATTTTACTAGTCCCTAGATTCCTTAAATAATATACTTCTTTTAAAGCCTTAACACTAAGCCTATAGCTCCGTTATATCCTTATATTATTCCCTTATAGAATTCCTTAATAAATTCTTCTGTAATAGACTTAGGCATATACATTACTTCTCTGTTTTTGTATTGCTTTAAGTCTAGATCCTCTACCTATGCTTCTTAGATCTTCTATGTCTAATTACTTTTTAGTAATTTATGGATCTGACTTTCCTTAGTCGCTACAATCTTTAGATAATTATACCTAATTAGTCAGTCTTAATCCTTTCGCAACAAAGCTCCTAATAGCTTTTTATTACTTTATAGTTTAGCCTTTCTGCTTAGAGAGTCTGCTCGTGCATTGTCTATACCTTTAGTATACTGAATTTCGAAATAGTATTCTATAAGCATTTCCGCCTATTTAACCTGTCTTTAGTTAAGTTCCTTTATTATTAGGAATCCGGTAAGGTTCTTATAGTCCATCTTAACTATAAATGGTTTCTCTGTGCCTTATAAGAATGCTCTCTATTTTTTAAGTGCTGTAACTATACCTAACAACTCCTTGTTATAGATGTTATAGTTTAACTCTAGTGGTGTTATCTTTTAACTATAGTATACTACTAGGTGCTATCTATCTTAATGTTTTTATATAAAGCACGCCCCTAGTGTAAAGTCTAATACATCTATTTTTATAACCATCTCTAGACCTGGTTAATAGATCTTAAGAACTGGCTCCTAGGTAAATAACTCTTTAACTCTCTTAAACAGTTCTTATTCTTCCTTTCCCTATGCCTATAGTTCTTCTTTCTTTATTAACCGCGTAAATAGCTTAATGTTTTATAACTATTGCGCTATAAACCTTTTACAGTAATTGCAAAACCCTAGGAACGATCTCAACTATATAACATTCTCTGGTTCTTGCTAATTTACTATAGCCTTAATCTTTTTTGGATCTATGCTAAGTTGGCCTAGTTTAATAATAAATCTAACAAAATTAGTCTTTCTAGTAAAGAACTTGTATTTCTTAATTGCTACTAGCATCTGTTTTTCTTGTAGTCTCTTTAAGACCCACTTAATATGTTCTCCATGTTCTTTCTCATTCTTTAAGTAGATAATAATGTTGTTAAGGTATACCATAATAAATTCATCTAGGTGTTCTCCTAATATACTATTAATTTACTTTTAGAACGTTGCTAGTATATTTATAAGCCTAAACTGCATAACTAATAGCTTATATAGTCCTTCCTTTGACCTAAAGGCTGCCTTCTATTTATCGCCTTCCTTAATCCTAATCTAATGGTACACCTACCTTAGATCTATCTTTATAAAGATCTTTATATTGCTAATCCTATCTTAGATTTTACTAATTAAGGGTAAAGGATACCTATCCTTCCTAGTAATGCTATTTAACTATCTATAGTCTATACACATCCTAAGTTTTCCATTCTTCTTTAGGATAAATAGTACTAGATATCCCACTGATAACTATAACAGTCTAATATATCCCTTACGTAAGTTCTCCTAAATAAACTCCTTAAGCGCTACTAACTCTGTTTTAGTAAGCTTATAGATTAGAAAGAACTTTAGACTTATTCCCTTTTTTAATTCTATCTTGTGGTCCTAAGCTATATACTCTAACAGCTTTTTACTTTCTAGTAACCATAACTTTTTACTATACTTATGGTATCTCTTTAGTATATAACTTAAGCCTTACTCAGTCTCTTTATATATTACTTTAACTTAGTACTATACCAACTTGGTTTACTATCGCACTTTGCGCTGTTATATATTCTTAATATTAACCTAACCTATAACCCAATTAATCTTTGGATTATACTCCTATAATTAAGGCATTCCTAGTATCGCCTTATCCTGTCCTAATGGTAGGATATTAAAAGATATTCTAACTAGTCTCCCTTTAATAGTTAACTAAATAGGTCCTATTTTAAGATTAATAATACCTCCTCTATAGGCTATCTAATCTCCTAAAATTGTTATAAGTGGATATAGGTATTCCTTTTGTCTATGTAGTAACCCTATTCTTTTTACTACCTTTAGTAATATATAGTTCCTAATTACTCTACTATCTACTAACGCTTTAAACTACTGATCTTGCTATTTAACTTGTAAATTTAGGTATTGTTTTTAAATTCCTTTAAGGGTCTAAGGCTCTAATACTAGTTCCCTTTAGTCCCGTACGCCTCCCCTTTTCCTAACTATTAGCTGCTAGATCCTGCCTATACTTAGTCCAACTTTAGCTAATACTTAGTTTATTTCTTTTTCTCTACATACTATAGATAAGTGTTCTCTAGGCACTCCCACCACTATTATCTATCTAGGTATTCTTCCATAAGGAATCTTCCTAGTTAAAGTATTAAGTCCCCTTAACCTTGTACTTCTACTGGGTGCCAACTATATATATACTTAGCATTCCTAAACCGCTTTTCCTCTAGTGCCTAATATATCCTTACTAAATACTTCTAGTTCTTGTCTTTAGGTGCTCTATATATATTGCATATATTATCCATACAAGCTATTTATAATAGTGTATAATGCGCTATATATTTTAGGTTAACTCTTAGTTTATCTTTATCCTTAAGTTTAAACCTATACCTGGTTGACCTAACTACTAGTATCTCTGCTATAGGTACTAAGATTTATTACTTACTTCTCTAGTCCCTAGATCCTTCTTTTAGGTTCCTTAATATTATAATTAATGCTCCTTTAATGTAACTTATGTGTTTCTCCATAATAGGTTAGTTTTAGATAACTTTTTTATCTAGCCACATATAAAAATCTACCCATTTATTATTATGTTATTGCCTATACCACTTTCCATATAACTGGTTTAGTGTATATAGTTTATCTATTAGAAAGTACCTTGTTATTGCTATATTATAATATCCTTTAGTATGTCTTTCTTTAAACCTAGTTAGGATATCTAGATCCTCTTTTTATTCTAGTTTATCTAACCACTTTACCCTAGGTGTCCCTATACTTAGCCTATTAATAACTCTTTATATAGGTGCTCTGTCCCTTATATAACCTGGCGTAGCTAACCTCTTATCTAACTTTTGCTCTTGTTATGTAATAATTCTTATTCTAAACTTATCTATAGTTTCTTGTTTTCTGCGTCTTATAGCTAGATTTTTATAATTATCTTACTTTTTAATCCTGGTATTAACTGTTTAATCTTTAGGCTAAATACTACATTTACCTAGGATTACTAACGTTCTTATTTATTCCCTAAACTTATAGTTCTTAAACTTACGTCCTATACTTATTCGTTTATTACTAAACTAAGTTACTACCCTTTCCTATTAGTTTTTGTCCATTATAGGTTCTTAGGTATATCTTATCTTATCTTAAAAATCTTAAGCTTCTCTTATCTCTACTTAAGAATCTTAAGCCTATGGCCTTTTGCCTTTATTAAGTGATGAGCTAGCACTAGTAGTTATCTACTTACTTAGTTTCTTCTAAACATTACTCCTATCGTCTTATAAAGCGATAGAAATCATATCTAATGGTATTATAATACTTATTACTAAACCTTGTTCTATAATGGTCTCAGTCTCTACTTTTATTTTAACTTCTCTAAGGTCTATATACTCCTAGTAAGCTGCCTTTATTGCCTTATTATTAGTAAATGCTTCGCCTATATTAAATTTATCGTCTTTAATGTCCAATCTGTAAGCTGGTTCATTGGTTCCTCTAAACTTAGATAATAATGGCTCCTATAGCCAATAGCTTACGCCATACTTAGCGTCCTTATAAATTTAGCATGCGTTGTTGTAATAATACGCAAAACTATTAATTAAACACTCTTTTGTTCCTTATAGTGCACCATTATCCCTCTATATATACATACTGTCTGCTAGCCTAGTTCCCTTTACCGTATAGTTACTCTAACCACCTCTATAGTCTCTAGCAAAATGACCTTATTTTCCATAATTTATATAAGCCCTATCTTTAAACCATCTTTCTTACTATAAAGTCCGCCTAAACGTCTTCTGCTGCTAAGATCCCTGGTTTAGCCTCTACTCCTAGGTCCTTTAATTACTTAATCCTCAACCTCTAGGTTTCTATAGTTTCTTTTCCCATCTTTAGGTTTCTTTAGTACTGCTTAAGTCCATTAGCTCTGCGCCATTCTATAGTTTTTAACTCTATATCTGTTGTTGCGTACTCTGCGCCTTATATAACTATAGAACTCTGTCTTGCCCTCTCTTAGCTTATTCCCTTTAATAGATCCTGTTATTAATCTTTATTAACTAATCTATTAACTTTCTTAGAGTATCCGCATCTTCTATTAGGATAATTACGTCCTAGACTTTAGCCTTAAGTCCCTATTTATACTGTACTATAAGCGCCCTATTATTTCACTCAACCTATATAGCTAGTGTTTAAAACTGTGTTATATACTTAATTGCTAAAGTGCGTTATACTAAGTTCTAAAGCTTTTATTCTACTGTAGTTATGGCCTCTAGGTCTTTAAATATCTGCGTTAGTTATTCCGCGAACCTATTTTAACTGGTAAATATATACCGTACGTCCTAGTTAGTAGTTATCATGCCATTAGCCTATATTTCCGTAAGATATGGCTTAAACCACTTAAGTGCCCTCCCCGTTAGGAATAATTCTATATAGGCTACTTAATCTAATAATGTTGCTAACTTCACTCCTTCCTATACTACCTTAAAGTACATCTGCATAAGAAATCCCTTAAGCTTTAACTTCTCTCCTAAAAATCATTTAATTAAAGGTAGCTTAATCTTTACTACTCTAATTCCATTAATGCGTTCTTTAAGTATCCTATTATTATCTTATAAGTAATTAACCATTTCCTATAACTAACCTTGCGTAACCACTTAAGAATCCCTATTATCTATACTGGTATCACCTAGCCCTAAGGTTATAGCTATTGCCGACACTGTTATAACTAGTACTCTAGGTAGCATATTATTTGACTTTATTTAATACCATAATCTTGGTAGTGAATATGTAATAGAACCTTGTAGCAGGAACTACAGTAGGTTCTATTATTAGGCTAGGTATATAGGTAAGAACAAAACAACAATATAATAATAACTAGTGGAGTGGTTGCCTAACAGATTAACTCTAATTATATTCTAAGATTCACTATAAGGAGAGAACTATCTACAGTAGGGACTGAGGTCCTTTAAATACACAACTATACTTCTAAGAAATCCTCTCTTGTACGTAAGGTATGTATTATACATATTATACGTAGACGTACACTGCGTATACTCCGTACACCGCGTATAATATTATGTGACTCGCTTACTATTCCTCGTCACATGGTTCCACTAGATCTATCCTAAACCGTGCCTATATTAACCAACTAGCTTCCTGCAACTCTTCCTCAAGTAGTTATAACATTATACTTAAAGCGTCCGTAACAAACTTCGCTTCTTCCTATATAACCTTAAAATGCATCTGCATAAGAAACCCTTTAAGCTTTAACTTCTCCCCTAAGAATTATTTAATTAAAGGTAACTTAACCTTTACTACTCCAATTCTATTAATACGTTCTTTAAGTAGCCTGCTATTATCCTATAAGCGATTAACTATTTCCTGTAACTGACCTTATATAACTACTTAAGAATCCGTATCTACTATACTGGTATCTCCTAATCCTAAGGTCGTGGCTACCATCAACGTCGTTATAACTAGTGCTTTAGGTGGCATATTGTTCAATCTTATTTAATACTATAACCTTAGTAGTAAATATATAACAGAACCTTATAGCAGGAACTACAGTAGGTCCTATTATTAGGCTAGGTATATAGGTAAGAACAGTATTAACAATATAATAATAACTAGTAGAGTGGTTGCCTAACAGATTAACTCTAATTATATTTTAAGATTCACTATAAGGAGAGAACTATCTACGGTAGGGACTAAGGTCCTTTAAATACACAACTATACTCCTAAGAAATCCTCCCTTGTACATAAGGTACGTGTTATACGTAGTATATGTAGACATACTCTGCGTACACTACGTACACTGCGTACAACATTATATGACTCGCTTACCATTCCTCGTTATATGGTTCCACTGGTTCCATCCTAGACCATACCTATATCAACCAACTAGCTTCCTCCAACTCTTCCCCAAGTAGTTGTAATATCGTACTTAAAGCGTCCGTAATATATAGACAGTTATAAACAGTTTTATATAGTTATCTGTTAAGTGTTTTACTAAGACATTCCTACTATAACTAGGCTAGTCCCATTATAGTACCCCCCCTTTTTAGCCAAAGGTCTAAAATAATTCAATTTAGTCAAGAATTTATAACTTATTGCGTTATAAGCGTTATAATGTATTTTGAGTTCTTTTCAATTTTAAGTTTCCTGCTATTGTGTTTCGTGTCTTTATGTTAAGTGGCAGTTATTTACCTTTATATTATGTCTATCTAGCTAGAGCAGGCCGCGAAGGATGGTCCTTATAGAACTCTTTTACTAAGGTAGGCGCGTCGGCCTTAATCTGGTTATAGGTTTCCTAGGTTTATATTTTATATCCTTCCCACTTAATAAGAAGTTTAAATTATTTAGATCATGGTTTCTATTGTATATTGTTAATTAAGTTAATAAAGTAAGAACTATTACTGTTATTAATAATTACGGGAGGTAGCGGCGGTACTTTATAAGTTATAGAATTATCTTTTAAAGGTTGCAATAAGCTTACGTAAAACGTCGGGTGTATTTTTATCTTAGCTGGCAGTTTAAGCTTATAGGCGTATAGGCTTAGTTTCTTCTTAATTTGGTATAGGCCTATAAACTTCCAATTAAGTTTCTTTAAGGGCCGTTAAGTCTTTAGGTTTCGTATATTTAGGTAGGCTATATTACCTTTCTTAAAGTCCCATATGGGAGCTCGTCCTTTATTTATATACTATTCCTATAACATTTAAGCGTACGTTAATTCACTTTATAATAGTTCTATTAACTGCTTTATTTAATTAGTGAAGTTATACACGTTAATTAACTAAATCCGTTTAATTATAGGTCCTATTATATTAATTTTAGGTTATAGTTTAAATCCAAGTTAAGGGTCTTGTCCGTAGGTTGCGTAGAACGGCGTTACGCCTATTAATATGTTTATTGTATTATTTGCGGTAAACTTAGCTAAAGGCAGCTATTTTTCCCAGTCGTCTTATAGGTAGGAGCAGTATATTTATAAGTATTATTCTATAATCACATTCGCAATTTTAGTTTAGCTATCTATCTCCAAATAAAATATAGTTAAGAGTTATGTTTAAATGCTTAATTGTTTATATAAAGCTTACTAGAAGTCTAAAACAAACTAGCTTCTATAGTTGGATATTATCGTATTAGGAAGTTTATATAGCTTAAAGACATGCTTAACAAAACATTTAGCTACTAATGTTGTATTAATTAAGTCCATAGGAATTATATATTATATTTTTATAAGATGGTTAACTACTACTATAACATTTATAAACCTGTTACTACTAGGCAAGTTAACTATAAAGTTAATTAAGATGTTACGCCATCTTTGCATTAGAACTAGTAGTAGTTAAAGTACTCCTTACTTCTTTATATAAGAGGTCTTTTTATATACGCATATTCTGCATACTCGAACGTATTTTTGTACATAGTCGTGTATTATAGGCTAGTAATATACTCGTTAAACGATCTTATAAGTCTTTATATAGCTAGGATGTCCTGCTATAGGGGAGTTGTATATAAATTTAAGTATCTTAAATTATAAAGGTTCGGAATTTGGAACTACCATCTTCTATTAGTAGTATAATTAATTGTTTTAGATTTCGCATTTGGCGAGTGTAATATCCTTATACTATTATTTTCCTATTTAAATCGCTTTTATTACATTAATTATCTATACGTTATTCTTATATTTATATTCCATTAGCTCGTTAATTTCCATTTCCTATTTATTAATTTCTAATTTATTTCTTTTAAGTTCCGTATCTAGGAACATAGGGCGCAGTTTTTTAAAGCGTTTAGGGGGCAGTAAGATCCGTAATTAATTTATAATCTATTCATCTAAAGCATTTGCAGGTAGGTCTTATAATTATTATATTAATATATTAGGCTTCTAACTAAGTTTACCCAGTTAGTACGTAATCTTAAAATGAAATTATAAGAGGTATTCGGCCTAACAAATCTAGTGCTACGTTAATTGCTTTGTAGTTATAAAGTACTATAGGTTCTTATAGTCCGTTAACACGTATATTAGGAACAACAATCCTTTAAGCTTAGGGCGCCACTATTTAAAACATCTAACGATTGCAAGTAGTTCTTTATTATATATTTTATAGTTTAATTCGGTAGGGGCGAGCTTTTGGGAGAGAAAGGCTATTAGGCGTAGCTTACCGTTCTTATTGTATTGCAATAATACTCCCCCTAGGACATAATTAGACAAGTCTATTTTAACGACACATTTAAGGTTTGGGTTAAAGTGGGTAAGAATTGGAGTGGTTATAAAACATTATTTTAAGTTATTAAAAGCTTATTCGCATCTAGCAGTCCATTTAAATTTTATATTCTTCCTTATTAGGTTTACTAACGGTTAGGCAATTTTTAAAAACTAATTAATAAATTAATAATAGAAATTTGCGAATCCTAGAAATCCTTAAATGTCTTATATATTACTAGGGCTTTCCTAGTTTATAATCGCAGCGACCTTCTTAGGGTCTATTTTAATTCTGTTGTGGGATATAATCAGGCCTAAGTATATGACTTTAGATACGTGGAACTTGCATTTCTTAATATTGTATTACAAACCCGCGTCTTGTAGGCGTTTAAGGACTATTTAGATATGCTTCTAGTGTTTAGAAAGTAAAGACAAGTAGATTAAGATGTTATTAATATACGCGGTAATAAATATATTAAGGAATTCTTAAAGTGTATTATTAATATATTGCTAAAATATACTAGGACCATTCTTTACGCTAAATGGCATTACTAGGTATTTAAAGAGTCCCCATTATATACAAAAAGCTGTATACTTTTCGTCTCCTTTACGGACACGGATTTAGTTAAAGGCAGCGACTATATTAAGCTTTGTAAAGTACCGTGCCTTTAATAAGCGGTTGAGCGTTTTTTAAATTAAGGGAATAGGATATCGGTTTTAAATCGTAATTGCGTTTAGAGCTTAATAATTAACATAGAATCTTAAGCCTCCTCCTAGCTTTTTAACAAATAGTATAGGTAAGGCAAATGGAGATTAACTAGGGCGAATAAATCCTTTTTCTAGATACTTATTAAGGTACTATTATATTATAAGCAGTTCTTCTTGTAACATACCGTATAGCGGACCGAACTTTAGTGTTATACTAGGTTTAAGTTCTATCTTAAAATCGTATGCATCCTAATATAGGGGTAGTTGGTCTGCGAATCTTTTCTTAAACTCGTTGATTAGATTGTGGTACTCTTTAGGCATAAAAGGTTAAGGGTTAATATATTGCTTTAGTTCTAGTGCTTTCTTAATATCTTCTATAGTTATAGCGAAGATTTTATGGTCTTATTTTCGTGCTAACAAAATAAAAGGTGCGGCTTATATTATACGAATTTTAAGAGGTTTTGGCGTAACATCTTTATATTCTTTACTATAATCGGCAGTTGTAGCCTTATTATTTTAGCTTAGGGTTTATAGTAGGGGTAGTTTATATTATATTAAATCCAAATAATCTTATGCATGTTTATAGGGCAGGTGGTATTTTAAGTAATAACTTTAGCAGTAGGTTATACGGAACTTTAGTATTTCTTTAACCTAGCTAATTAAAGGGTTATATTGTTTTAGCCATCCGTGTCTAAGTATTACCTTATAATGCTTTAGGGGTATTATAAATAAGGAAATATATTTAAGGTATTTGCCTATCCATATCTTTATAAGAGCGTAGTGCGTCAGTTCGCCATATATTAAGGGCTTGCCAATAAAGCCTTATAAGCCTTAGGGCTTATTAAGTTTCTTTAAATTTAGGCGTTAAGTTTTTGTGTAGTTTATGTTAATAAAGCCTATACTAGTAGCTCCGCTATCTATTAGTATTTGTACCTCCTTCTATTTTCCAAGTATTTAAATTTCGCTAAGTATATTAAGGGAGTCGTGTTGTATATTAGCGCTGGAAGAGCCTAGATACTTATACTCTTCCACTTCTTATCCTAAGGCGCGACTTGGCCCTAGGATAATTCGTTTTCCGAGTTAACTAAAGGTAAGATGCTTCGTGACAACTAGGTATAATTTATAGAATAAGTACGAGTTAAGGAATAAGTACGGCTTAAAGAACAAGTGCGATTTAATGTCTAGGAGGAACTACAGCAGACCTTTTTAAAAGGGTAAGTTCGGCAATTCCTTTAAATATATCCTTTTTTACTATATCTAAAGCATTCTCTGTTTGTGGCTTAAGTTCTTTATTCATTAGTTCCCAAGGGTGCATAAGATTAAGTGGTATTAAGGTCTATAGGGTCGTATATAGGACTTTTTAGGTTTAGAGAGGGATCGCGTTTCGGGGTATATGTTAGTTTTATAGAGTTTTAAACATAAGGCGTGGTTAGCTTTAGAGAACGAGTCTATTTGTTATATTAAAGGTCCTCGTTAATTCATTAACACATTATAGCGAATTTAGGTAGGTCTTTTAGCAGTTTTCTACCTACTAACTAGGCTCTAATCTCATCCAAAATAGCTCATTAAAGAGCAGTAACTTTAGCGGCTTTATTCCAATCCAGTTCGCCAATAAGGCCTAAAAATTCCAAAAAGAAGCTAGTAAATTCTCGGTTCCATTATTATAGGTTTTTAAGTTTAGTAATAGCTGTATATTCGCGGCTGGCGTTATTATACGTTCATTCTAGTAGGGAGATAAAGATTTTAAAATTAACAAAGGTGCTATTATAGAAGAATGGATCCATAGTTCGTGCAGCGTCCTTACTTAAACAAGATATTCCATAGCTAATTTTGCTAGCTTTAATAGGATATCAGTTATAGTTTATTAAGAGTTTAAAACGGAGCTTGGTAATAAAGGGACGTAGGTTATTTTAGTTTCTATTAAACATTAGAGGATTAGGGAGCTTTTTAGATTTTATAATAGGTATTTGGTTTGTTATATATGTAGGTTAAGCTACCATTACCAGTTCTATTTTCTTATTTAACAGGCCAGGTTTAGATACCATTATATTAATCTCGTTTATAGGTGTTATTATTAGGGTCTATAATATAGGTGTCTTAACGTTACGGAGTTCTTTACGGAGTGCTTTTATTAATTACTAGTATTAGGCTTCTAGTGCAGCCCGCTGCTAAGCTAAGGCTTCTATAAAGGACTGTTGCATTATGGTTAACTATTCCCTAACTAGGGTTATAATACTTATAATTATTAAAAGGGATTCGGGTTCGTTTACTATTTTGATAGTAGTTGTTTTAACGCAATATAATATAAGGGCGCGAAGAGGCTTTAGGGAAGATTTAAAGGAACAATATAAATTCTATCTAAATCTATAGGTATATAGCTCTTGCAGAGTACAAGACGTTGCGTAAAGAAGAGAAAGGAATATAGAAAACTTGTAACTAAATATTTAGAGTCTTGGCAGCAGACGCGTAGGCACGAGCCTACGCGGATTTTAACAAGTTTTGACTAAATTCCATCACGTTGGTAGAATTTGGTGGAATTTAATCAAGTCGGCGGAACTTAGTAGAAAACGGTGGATTACAGCGGACAATCGCGGACAGTTGTAGATAGTTATAGATAGTTACGAACAGTTTTATACAGTTATCTGTTAAGTGTTTCACCGAGACATTCCTACTGTAACTGGGCTAGTCCCGTTACACGCTTATAGGATTGTTAAAGTGCTATAATATTAATTATAAGGCGCTTCTCTTTTATAGTATTAAGCTTAACTAAATACTTATAGAGGGAATATAAATTGGTGTATATAATTGTAGGGATAATAGGAAGTTCAAGTCGATCTGTAATTATCTTAAGGGTAGTTCTAATTGCAATTGCTATATTAACTCCACTAACTATTCTATATATCTCTAACGCTAGAACGCTTTAAGTAACGCGGTTACTCTTAGTTAAGCTCTAATAGATAAGGTTACCGTAGATTATAAAGTTATTCTCTTTAGTAGATTCGTTTATAATAATAATCTTATATCCTAGCTAGGAGCTAAAATCTTTATTATTTATAAACAATCTATTAATAGATATAAAGAGCTTAGCGGTAGGAAGGTTAATAGGCATATAGAGTAGTCCCTAATTAAGGTGATTTATTTGCTAAAAAAAAGGCGCTTATTTAGGGCAAGAACGTCCTCCTTAATCAGTTCCTAGTATTAAGTAGTAATAGAGAGATTAAAGGAAGCCTTAGGTTAACAGATAGAAGCAATATAAGCTCCGCAGGTGCGTTGCTCTACGTATCCTTACTTTAGAGAATTAATGTTAATAACGTCAATCTTCTTACCTTAACCCTTCTAGTGTAAAGCAATAGAATCCTTAGTTAGGGAGAGGATATATCCGTTAAAGAGTAATAGTGTTATTAAATTAAGTCTTTCCTTTAGCTTTACTATAAAATTTGCCTTTACTAGCTTATCTTCTTTAAGAGCTAAAAATTAGTCGTCTTCTAAGATAATTATATTATCGGTTTATATACCGACAATTCTAAATAGAGTTCCTATAGTTATAATAAGGAAGCAGGGGTTAAATATAGAAGTAGTTATTAAAAGCTTCTCTTTATAGTACTTACTATAGGTAGCCTACTAATAAGTTCCTACCTCTGCGATTCTATATAGTGGCTTAAGCACAACTATAATCGTATCTATCTGAACGAGGTTGTCTGTAACTAATTGGGTTAGTTACGTGAGCTAAGCGAGCTCCAAATTCCACCTGTAGAATAGGAGAATCAATAAGCATCAATCAAAATTCAGTTACCACCCCTATACTATTGCAATAGCAATACGTATTACCGGAAGTGATACCAACACTGATTAGTGATCACAGATTAGGAGACGTATTATCTATAAAGAGAGACGAGCTTAATCAGTCCCTACTATAGGCCTCTACCGAACCCGTCTGCTAAGGAGCATCAGTTAACGTATATTTAAAAAGTCAACCCCTATCTAATAGGCCCTTGATTTTTTATATACGGCCCTTAAGTGTTTAAGGAACCAACCCCTTTTAATAGGCCCTTGGTTCGCGTCCATTACGCATTTCGTACTACCCAGATTATATTAAGGAGCATCAGTTAATATATACTTAAAAAGTCAACCCCTATCTAATAGGCCCTTAATTTTTTATATATAGCCTTTAGGTACTTAAAGAACCAACCCCTATCTAATAGGCCCTTAGTTCGCGTCTATCACGCATTTTAAACGCATTAGGTACTTAAGGAACTAACCCTTTTAATAGGCCCTTAGTTCGCGTCTATTACGCGTTTTTAGCCAAAACCTAATAAGACAACAATTAACATATTAGATATTAGGGCACAAGTCAACGTAGGACAGGAGAAATGGCCTAAAGGCATTAACCTATAGTCCGACAAAACCACCATAAAGGATATTAATGAATTTGTAAAGTTTAAGATTCTAGAATATAAAGCGTATAACCTTAAGGACAATAAACTATAGGAGGTCTATAAGGAAGATTTCCAAAACTTTATAATATAAATCTTTAAGGATTGCAACCAAATTGGTATCTAAAAGCTTTAAACGTTCCTATAGACCAATAGCGTATGGATAAAGAAGTATAGGAATGCTACAGTTTCTAAATTGCTATTTAATACCTTATAAGAAGAAGACCCTATAGAATAGACCAAGCCTAAGATTAAGGAGCATATAGCAATTAGAGGAAAGTTTACCTTAGGACAAATTAACTACCTTTTTAAAAATAACTTTGCTAGCACTAGTACTATTAAAACCCTAATCTTAATCTCACTAACTATAAACCCTACCCTACTTATAATACTACCCACTACACCCTAACCTACCCCTATACTACCCCTATAATAGGAGCCTAACTATATTAACTTAACCCTATAACCAGAACCACCTAGGGGATAGAGTTAAACTTAGAGTTTTGGTAAGGAGCTAATAAACCTCGCAAAGATATACATAGAAGACAACAAGTATAGCAGAGAAAATAACAACTTTAACTTTAAACTTACTATCTTCCATAACCTCTATAGCAGAGCCGACGTACCCTAAGAAGCCAAGGTTAAAGCCTACCCCATAATGCTATATGGTTTAGCACTTGACCACTACTATACTAACCTTAAAAACGTCACCCTAACTGTTACGGACGCTTTAAGTACGATGTTATAACTACTTGGGGAAGAGTTGTAGGAAGCTAGTTAGTTGATATAGGCACGGTCTAGGATGGATCCGGTGGAACCATATAATAAGGAATAGTAAGCGAGTCACGTGGTGTTATACGTAGTGTATAAAGTATACGCGGTATACGCCCGCATACAATACGTATAACACGTACCTTACGTATAAGAGAGGATTTCTTAGGAGTATGGTTATGTATTTAAAGGACTTCAGTCCCTACCGTAGATAGTTCTCTCCTTGTAGTAAATCTTAGAATATAATTGGAGTTAGTCTGTTAGGCACCTACTCCACCAGTTATTATTATGTTGTTGTTTTATTCTTACCTATATACCCAGCCTAATAATAGGACCTACCGTAGTTCCTACTACAAGGTTCCGTTACACATTCATTACTAAGGTTATGGTATTAAATAAGGTTAAATAATATGCCACCTAAAGCACTAGTCATGACGGCGTCAACGGCAGCTATAACCTTAGGGCCAGGTAATACTAGTATAGACAATGGGGATTCTTAAGTAGTTACGCAAGGTTAGTTATAGGAAATAGTTAATCACTTATAAGATAATAGTAGGATACTTAAAGAACGCATTAATGGAATTAAAGTAGTAAAAATTAAACTACCTTTAATTGAATAATTCTTAGGGGAGAAGTTGAAGCTTAAGGGGTTTCTTATACAGATATACTTTAAGGTAGTATAGGAAGGAGCGAAGTTAGCAATATCGTTAAATTAAGTAGCCTATGCAGGATTGTTCCTAATAGGGAGGGCACTTAAGTAGTTTAAACTGTATCTTACGGAAATATAGGCTAATAGCATAACAACTACTAACCAGGACGTGCGGTATATATTTGCCAGTTGGAACGGGTTCGCGGAATAACTAATATAGATATTTAGAGACCTAGAGGCCATAACCATAGCGGAACGAAAGCTTCAAAACTTAGTATAATGCACTTTAGCAATTAAGTATATAACACAGTTTTAAACACTAGCCATGTAGGTTAAATGGAATAATAGGGCGCTTATAGCATAGTACAAACAGGGACTTAAGGCTAAAGTCTAGGACGCAATTATCCTAATAGAAGATGCGGATACTCTAAGAGAGTTAATAGATTAGTTAATAAAGATCAATAATAGGATCTATTATTATTATTAATCTTACACCGATTTAGCTCTGTGGCTATGCGGTACTCCTATTTTACATAATGGGAAAACCCGATATGGGACAAAAAAACCCCTCCTCGGCCTGTTATACACTCTCTGCCGTCTACTTCGCAGCCTATAAGTATCGAAAAGGCGTCTGCAGACGCCTACTCCTTCTATTCGGCAAGCCTCTCACCTAGCTAGCCTACTTACTCCCCTTTCTTTCTCTTCCTCCTCTCGTAGGAGCTCCTCTGCATAGTGGAACTGCGGTAGGACCCGCAGTTGTAGGAACTATCTTGCGAGCCGTTTCGCTCCCTTGGCCGTACTAGCTAGTTTTTTAACCTCCAGGCGGCCTACCGCTAGCCCTTGCCTCTGCTCTGCGAACTAGGGGCAGTAGGCTATAATATGTGACGCCGTCTCTTCGGCTTGGCCGCACTAGCATATAGGGGAGGGAAAGTCTGGTACCCTAGCCTTATTTAGGAAGGCCGCTAGCCCTATCCATCCCGTCCGTATCTGCGTTAAAACTGAGCTTTCTGCTTTCTTAAGCTCCTTATGTATCTTTAGCGGTTCTTCTGACGGTGGCCCTACCCCTATAAGTCCCCATTTCGGCCAATTAGCTCCCCATCTTCTCTTCCAGCTTACTAGAAGCGGCATCTCTGTCCTTTATTTTTGCTGCCTCCACTCCTCTGCCCACTGGGTCCGTTTCTCTCCCTCTATATATATATTTCCGTTTTGGTTTTGACCCCGTCTTTATCTTTATCTTTGGGCTAGTTTCCCCTGTATCTATACGCAAGCCTCCGTAACTAACTTTTCTTTATGCCTAAACCTAAAGTTTGCGAGTCTTTCATTTAGGTAGAGATCTAGCGGGGGTATAGAGGTTTCAGTTTCGAGAACTAAGGTGGGAGTTGCCTTATATGCCCCTACTATTGCTCTTAGGCACTTATTTTGAATCTTAGCTAGCTTTACAGCTGGGCCCACGGGTTTAGTGCTTTTAGGACCTTTAATTGGGG
>Ga0307507_10001893_pt1 | contig 45653 bp, 11 predicted proteins | sample 7_EM_MG_FD_207223 | JGI IMG/M metagenome (GOLD analysis project Ga0307507, IMG submission 207223) | Populus trichocarpa ectomycorrhiza microbial communities from riparian zone in the Pacific Northwest, United States - 7_EM | ecosystem: Host-associated > Plants > Roots > Unclassified | place... | reverse complement strand
TAGCTTTAAAGTAGCTTTTATTTATTTAAAATATGTTATTAGTATAAAAGAGGTAAATATAATTATGGTTGCCAAATGCGTAGATTACTGGCAGGTTGCGCGCAGGCTGCGTGTCAAAAAAACACGACATAGGCTAGTCGGTCGAGTTGCCAAATGACCTCAACTGCGCGCCAATTGCGTCAACCACTAACCATTGAGGCCATTGAAAGGGTACCATATTTTGCCGATGTTCTTTAAGAAAGTTGTCTAAGTATAGAGTATTATATTGGTCCTAATTAATATAATTATTAATATAGTATAAATCTGGATAAGAAGTAGCGGCTAGAATAATATGCGCGCTTTATAGAATAGATGGCATTAAATAAAAGCAACCACCTCTAAGTACTTGCCTAGTATTTACGCTTAAGCGCGGCCACCTTTTTACCTTAACCATGCCGTGTATTGGATGCGGCAGTCTATAATTTAATGGCTAAAGCAGCTCTACCATAGCTCTAGTATACTACATGTATACACTATACTTATTTAATCTTTTAATATCTAGAATAGTAATAATTAGCTAAAGCTAGCCTATAAGTCTTCCACCTAACGGCGTGCGGCCCTTTCTAATATGGTCACCGTTATCCATATACTCTTAGACCTATATATAATCATACCTTTACTGGTTAGAATATTACCAATTTAGTATACAATATACTACCTTACTAATTTGGCCCTTAAGATTAGTTATATTTTTTCCATCTCGTTTCTAACAGCGGATAAATAGATATATTTTAATAAGCAGGCGCTTAACCTATAAAGGGTCCTTCTCTTTCCAGTCTATATTAGAGTTCTAGGCATATTTACCTTATAGTTTTCGCCTGCACTCTTAGATAAATACTATAATGCCATTTAGAAACCCTGGGATTTTACAGCAGTTTACTATATAAGATATATAAAGCTATATCTTTAACCTAAGACGCCTCTAGACAAGATCTGTTGCCCTATTTATATCTTTTAAAGGCCACTAAAGCTTTACAACTGCTAAATACTATATTAGTTAAGTAACCTATACCTCTAAACGCTGGGAAGACTGTAGTATAGAATTACTATTTATAAAAGCTATTTTATCTTCTATTGCTAGTACTACTACCCGTCTTAAATTATAAGAGCAGATTTAAGATAGCGAATCCTATTTATTTATTAAGTTATAAAACGCCTTAATAATATAACGGTGTCCAGCTTTGCTATTTGCGCTAGTATAGTACCCATCTACGCATCTGTACAGGCGGATATTTTCCTTAAAATATACAAGGGCATGGAATTTTGGTATATTAAAATAGCCTATATTAGAATCCTTTGCCTTTAGACAGAAACTTTAAACCACGCCTTTAAGTATATTAATTTAATATAGGGCGTGGTGCATATACCGTAGTGTCTCCTTATTATAGGTGTAATACTAAGCTATAATAACAAAGTTATATACAGCTCTTATAAAATATATAGTATATAGTTCCCTAGATAATAGCAGTAGGGCTAGTACAGCGATAAGTTAATAAACTATAGCTTTTTGTTCATTACCTATCTATTAAGTAACTTTACTAAATAACAGATTATTAAACTGTTTTAGCCCTATAAAAGCCAGAACTTATCTAAAACACTAATTAAGCTAAGCCTCCGTAGACATATTTGTTGTGGTTATTTTCATCCCTCTTCTTTTTCTTTTTAGCTAGACGACATTACCTACTAGTTTCCGTACCTATTTAATAAGTTACATAATAATACCCTTTAGAAGCTAATATAGAACATCTACTATTATGCCCTTATAGATGTTAAATAGGCAATAATGCCACGCGAAATATTCTACTAGGTATACCTAGTTGTTTAAGGATGGAAGGATGTTCTCTAGTTGCTAGCGTTTAATCTATCTTCTTATCTCCTCATAGGTGCGTGGCGGATATTATTTCTTAGTCAAGTTCTTGCGCTTTAAAGGGGGGACCTGGTATATAGTGCAGTGCTATTGGCTTTTAACACCTATAAGCAGCACTTATTCTTTATAGTCTACTATTATTCCATATATAATTAGATAACATTATTGCATAAAATTATCCGCATATTAAAGGTCTATGCCGCTTTCTGCAAGATGCTTAATTACTATTATATTTTAGTTAATGGAATATAGCATTAGAATACTAAAGCAGGACTTATATTTAAGTATAGTTCTCATCGCCTTATAATATTATTATTATTCATTGCTTAATGTCTGATTTGGATCCCTGTTGGGCCTACGCGGACTACTCCTTATATACATGTGGGGAGAAAGCTCTATTTGAGAAAACCCCATGATCCGTCTCCCTACCTTTTAGGGCTCGCTTGCGAGTCGCCTATAAGTCACCAGTGGTGCTCTACTACCTTACTTTTTAACCTCCTTAGGAACTACTGCTGCTGTAATAAACCTACGGACGCGCTAGTATTACACACTATACTCTACTTCTATAGAGTTATTAGGGGGCGCCTATTACTCGCCCCTTTGCCTTCTATTGCTATTTCCTTTGCAACCTAGAACTGGTCTAGCATATTTTGGCTAATAAGCCACCGGGTAGCCGCCTTGAGGCCTTTTTATATTAAGAGTAGTATATTATAGTTTTCTGTGCTAGCTACTGAGAGCATTGCTTCTTAGCTGGTGCGTAAGGGGCATAACAGTATTATGTGTTTTAGTGTCTGTCTTAGCCAGCTATATTTGCACCTTAGGCTACCCACTAGGACACCTACCCAGTGAAGCCAATTTTTTAGTCCTATTATTCCTGTCCTTAAGAGTGTTGCTATTGTATTTTCTGCCTTTGTTAGGCCCTCTTAGAGCCCTTAGGTATTTACCCCCCATAGCGTTACCTATGCTACGGCTTGGGTTCCCCTTGCCTGAGTCTACCTCTGTACCTTTAACTCCTATTCGTCTCTCTAGCGTCGGTCCAACCAGTATTGTATTACGGTAGATGGTTTTCCAGTACTCTTTTGTGCTCTACTTTGGCTCCTTTCTCTCCCTTACTATTGTCTTTGCTGGCCTCTTGCGCGTCTCCTTTTCTCCTCTATATAGGCCTAGGCCCTAGCGCCGCACTATTCTTCTTCTACTTTCTCCACCTGTTTTCCTAATATATCTTCCCTACTTTGGGGTTGTTGGTTTCTTCTCCTATAGGGCACCCTAGGGTCCCTCCATAGTTTGTTTAGGCGTGTCTTGATATACTTTATAACGTTAGAGTTGCGTTCCTTTTGCACCCTTTGCATTGCATTGGCTTCAATATATAGTTATAGGGGGGGAATATTGGCTTCCTTCTCGAGCAGTGCTGTGGCCGTTCGCTTATACCCGCCTGTTATACTCCTAAGGCAGGCTGTTTGGACCTTTTGGAGTGGTTCGCCTTATAATATACTTTACTTTTTATATCGTAATCCTTTTCTTTAACAATTGGTATAAAGCTAATAAGAATATTTATAGGGGATGTCTATTAGCGTTAAACTTGTTGGTTAAGATTACTAATAGTAAGGTATACCGGCTAGGCCGATTTATTACTATAGTGCATTATTAGCTGGGTCTTATTAACTGCTATAAGTATAGGAACTACTATAGTACCGCTAGGAAGCTTGCCTTGTGTCTCCCACCACTAGTTACCGCTATATAGCTTATTATAGACTTAGTGGTTGTTGTTATTATAGAGTCTCTTTAGTGTATATGCTAGTGCATCTTTAAAGGGTCAATAGCCAATTAGAAAGGTAATTACATTTATAACATCCTAGTAAAGAATATAGTATTTCCTCTACTTAGAGCCTTTAATATTTAATTCTACCTTACACTCTAATTGGAGCCATTGTTTGTCTTATATACCAAATAGAATAGCAGTAATTAGTTCCTCCCATTAATTTACAGATTAGAAGCTAAGCAGGCTATAAAGTGGGCTAAGGTAAGTGTCTTTAAGCAGTGCGTTAACGTCTCTCTTTATACAGCAAATGCGGTACAGCTATATTAAAAAGGCGTAATCAAACTCCAAATAAAAAGGATTGTATGGTATACTTTGGCTATTATTATGTTATAATATAGTAATATCTAAAATTGTCTGGTTAACTTACTACACATTATTATTGGTCTTATATAAAATTGGTTCGCCCGCCTTTATATTCTTAGTTACTTTAAATGTCTTTACTCTAAGTAATAATAATAACAATAGGACGCTTTTCTAATGTAGTATACCGCACAGAGGTACTAGATAGGCATTCTGCTTATATTTTACCACTACCAGAGCGTACTCATTAATATCCGTATTTATACTGTCCGGTTATAATCACGCGTTATCTAACTAGTAAGAGTAGTAGAATTAATTGTAAATTATAAGTAGTTGGGCCGCAATAAATGTGTAAATGTTATATCTCTCTTCACGTGCTTTTTTATAGACATATTAGTGGTTAGGTAGTCGCCTTTTACAGCACTGTAGGTATTAGTAAAGGCCGCCGTAACTCTTAGGGGTATAAGAACACCATAGACAGCTCCGCTCTATTGTCGCTAATTATATATTAAACAATATGGTATTATTTCTAGGCGTAAAGAGTGCATATTATAGTACTAACAGTTAATTGCCGGTATTTAATCTAAGTGGCTTAACTTTATGGCTACCAAGAGTATACCTCTTATTTTTTTACTAGAACTAGTTACGTTAAAGCATAAGTATAACCAGCTTAATACTAAGTTTAAGGACTTAAAAGAGTCCAAGGCAGCCAAAATAGATGCTAAAGTATAAGTATAACCAGCCTAATACCGAGTTTAAGGACTTAAAAGAGTCTAAGGCAGCTAAACTAGACGCTAAAGCGCAAGTATAACCAGCTTAATACCAAGTTTAAGGAGTCTAAGGCAGCCAAACTAGATACTAAAGCGCAAGTATAACCAGCTTAACACTAAGTTTAAGGACTTAAAAGAGTCTAAGGCAGCCAAACTGGATGCTGAAGCGTAAGTATAACTAGCTTAATACCAAGTTTAAGGACTTAAAAGAGTCTAAGGCAGCTAAACTGGACGCTAAAGCGCAAGTATAACCAGCTTAATACCGAGTTTAAGGACTTAAAAGAGTTCAAGGTAGCCAAACTAGACGCTAAAGCGCAAGTATAATTAGCTTAACACTAAGTTTAAGGACTTAAAAGAATCTAAGGCAGCCGAAATGGAAACTAGAGGTGTTAAAAGGAATTCTAGAAATAAACTTTTAAAAGCCGTTAAAGATAAGCAGTTAGCCTGCGAAACATAGGCTTTCTATTTAGTTACTTCGCGGGCTTTAAATTATCTATATTATTGCCAATACCCATTGTCTGGCCTAGCCCTCTAGCGTTACCCTAATAACAAATATAAGACTTCTAGGCAGCAGCTTAAGTTAGATATTAGTTAGAACTCTATATACCTAAGACTGGATATTATAGTTCCAAGTGCTAACTTATTCAGCTATCTTAAATCAATTAGCACTACCCTTAATCTTCTATTTTTTCTTACCACGGCTTATATAGAAATAACGGAATCCATAGGTCTGGATAGCTAACATTATTAGGCTCTGTAACATTGGTGGTAAATAATATCTTCGCCATAGCTGTAGTCCTATAGCTATTACCTGAGAATACTATATATTATTGTTTAGATAGATAAAGGGGTTTTAGGTACCATTAAGTCTTTAGTTTACAGTGTCTAGTTTAGCTGCTTTGGACTCTTTAAGTCCTTAAACTTAGTGTTAAGCTTAGTGTCAAGCTAGTTATACTTACGCTTTAGTGTCTAGTTTGGCTACCTTAGACTCTTTTAAGTCCTTAAACTCGGTGTTAAGCTAGTTATACTTGCGCTTTAGCGTCTAGTTTAGCTGCCTTAGACTCTTTTAAGTCCTTAAACTCGGTGTTAAGCTAGTTATACTTACACTTCAGCGTCCTGTTAAATAGATATGTTAGTATAAGCCTATATACTACTAGGGTGCGGAGAGCTAAAATATAGTTGGAGCCCTTTAAATGATTTAGCAGAAAAGAATAGATTATTTAAGTCAGCCTATAGACTGGCTAGCTTGACCTTAATATCCTACTCTAGCTTATAAAGATTAGGGCTATCTCCACCTAGTATACCACCGTTAATCTGCGTATTAGCATCTCCCTTATTCGCAGTGGCTAAAGAAGCTTTAGGTATCTAGTCTCTAAAAGGTATTATAATGCGGCTTTTAAGAGAGCCCACTCCGTGCTAGGGCACTAAACGCCATATTATAGGTAGAGCTTATAGTAGTTGTGCAAGGCAGGATATATTTCTAGGCAGTATATATTTAGAGAAATTGAGGCTAAGGCAAGCTTAATATAGCTATGTTTTTAAAGATAAAGAGGCTATAGTGTCGGTTTAGGCAGCTATAGAAGTTTAAAAGATTAAGCGAATAATAGCAGGAAATGGAAGAAAAAGGCGCGTAAATAAGAGTACGGTGTTATAGGGCTAGAGTGACAATAGCTGTGTTATAGATAGCTTGATATGTAATTCGGACTACGGGACCTATATACAAATAAGTCTAGCAAATATCTTTAATATAAAGCGTAGTAGCTATAAGCAGGATCTAGGATACTAGTTTTGGGTTGCCTATGCAGTAGACATAATAGCTTACCTAAAAAAATTGCTTTATTAGTGACATAGCTCAAAAATGGGTTATACTTTAGGTAAAAGGGCATCTTAAAGGATAAAATACCATATTATATTTCACTTTGTTTTATACAATCTTAGACTTTTTATAATGTCTTAGATTATCCCCCTACCTCTTTCTACTATGTAAGAGTAGCGGCCACCACACACGGCCCACCCCACGAAAACATACCAAAAACGGCCAAAACATACACTTTTAAAGTAGTTATAACTCAACAACAAATAGAAGCAAACACTTTAAATTAAAAATAATTAATAAGATTTGCTTTGTTTATAATTCCTACTTCTTAAATTTAAATTTATTTACTTATTGCAAAAGTTGTAAGGGGTTTATTAGGAAGAAGAAGAAAAATCGCTTAAAATCGCTTAATTTACATACAAAAATCACGAAAATCAAAATTTGCTCCGTTCAAGCCCATACCAAACAATCAATATTGGAGGAAATTTTATCAGCAATTACTATGTATATTTTTGCGCAATTTTCTACCGGTATTTTTAATTTTGTAAGATTTCAATCCGTGGTTGTTTTTTTATATGGCCTTAAAAACTGCGTGTTTTGGTGTATTTTGGGGGGGGTGGGCCGTGTGTGGTGGCCCCTACTCTTACTTTACCTTATCTTGCACTTATGGGATAAAATACCATATTATATTTCACTTTTTTTTATACAATCTTGGATCTTTTATAATGTCTTAGATTATCCCCCCACCTCTCTCTACTATGCATTTCACTTTACCTTGCACTTATAGAATAAAATGCCATATTATATTTCACTTTTTCGTACAATCTTGGACATTTTTCAATATCTTAGATTGTTCTAAACTTGTTCCCCTACCTCTCTAGAGCTGCTTCACTAACCAGTTACAATATAAAGAATAGAATTATTAGCTCTCTTATTGTTATATATCTAGTCTAGTTGCTTAAGTATACCTATTAGGACATTATTATCCTATTTGTAACTCTTTGGCTTCCTATATAATGTATGCAACAATGATATTCCGAGGCTTCTACTATAGGTTACACTTGTTTTTATATACCTTGCTATTTACATCTTGTAATTTTATTTACTTGGTTAGCAGCGCAAATCTTGCATCTTATCTTGCTATACACCTTTTGTTCCGTTTCTCATTCTAAGTCTCGCATTTTATTCTACTGCCTATATTAAAGCTTATATCTTATCCTACTTCTCGCATTAAGACTTACATTCTGTTCTATTTCTTATATTGCTCTTATATCGCTCTTGTCAGCATATACTATTGTTTTAAGTTAATACTATTAGCACACCTTCTTATTATAACTGTTAGGATTGTTTTATTGGATTATTGCTAATTGTCTAATATATTATCCACTCCACTGTTTTTGTAAGTTACTCTATACTATTCTATATAAAGCTTTTACCCGCTTATAAGTATATAGGGATCCTAACTATAATGGTAGCGCTACACCTAGAATCTAGTTAGTACTTAACTACTGCGACTAATAAGAACTTATTGTAAATAAGTGGTCTAAAGCTGTAGCAAGGACTCGCGATTAATGAAAAAATATATAAAGAAATCCTCTAATACTATGCTAGCGAAATCAATAAAGCGTCTAGCGGTAGGTTGCTAGCGTCCGGGCCTGTGCGAAATAGAGTTAAGCGTATAGTCTTTGACCTTCTTAACACTAAGTATGGGTACGTATTTAAGAGATCCGATCTGCTATTAGAGTTTAAAGCTTTTACTATCGCTGCTAAAAAATCTATATAGTAATACGTAACGACTAACAGACATAGAGGCGTGGAGGTTATAATGGCTAATATTATTTAAAAGCATAGCGCCTTGTCTTCCAGAGAGCAGTCTGTTAACTTATTTAGATTAAGGGCAACCTCTAAGGCTGCCTAGGTGCTTAATGGTCTGTCTATTAAAATCCTATAATAGCTAAATACTATACCTACACCATTCTATAAAATGAGCTTTGCTATATACAGTTACCTAAATAAACAGCCATTAAATGGGGCCCCCATTCTATATGGATTTGCATTAAAAACTAAGCATAAGCATCTATTATCTAATTCTCCAGAGAAAATTAATATATATTACTGTGGATATAACAAGCTGCAGGCTATAATAAGTGGAAACTTCTTAGTGGATAAATATAGGGATAGCTGGACTATAGTAGATCTAACTACTAGTACACTAATTCTTAACTATATAAACTTAGCATTTACGGTTCTTTCTGCAAAGAAGGCCGGACTTAATATAATTATAATTAGAGTTAAAGATCCTAATTGGATTACAAAGTATAAGAGACTTTATAATTTATATAATATTATATAATATTATATAGATTTATCTAATGTACGTTTATAGGTATAAGATTTAATAAGGGTAATTCTAAATCTAACTCTAACCCTAATATTATATAGCCGGTGCTAATTAGGAGAAGAATAGGCATACCTACTTTGGGTTAAACTAGTTATAAGCAGTTAAGCCCAGAGTTTACGCCACCTATACCTAAGCAGTTAAATCTAAAGCCTACATTAACCCTAAAGTCCACGCCACTTATACCTACTAGTGCGTTATTAGCTGTACAGCCAGCTATAATTAAAACTATTTATAGCTAGACCCGTGGTAGTAAAGACTAGCCCCTACTAGATAAATTAGAGCTCTTAAAAGGCGTAGATCTGGATAAAGTATAAATATTTAAGACAATACTATAGAATAAAATAAAAGGATAGTATAATAAATAGCCAAAGTCTAATCGCGAAATGTTTATTAATATATTATATAAGGATATAAATAATAACCCTAACCTAGTTTATATTAGGGAAATTAATCTTAACCGTATATAGGAGCGCCGCCACTTTAACGCCTTAATTAACCCTATTTCAACTAATAAGGAACTAGAAGACAAGCATAAAGATAAAATTAAGGAGGTTAATTAGGAAGTTAACCACCTAAAGAATGTGCAAGAAGCATATATTAACCTAATATTATAGGTAAAGGCGCTACAGTTCCTCTCATTTCCGTTAACTATTTATAATACTCTTTAAGACATAACCTTTTACTTACACAGCATGAAAAAGGGTAAAGCTATATGGATATATTAGCTGCTTGGTGTTACCTATACTCTTTATAATTATATAATCCTAAGTAGGACCTTTCTCGCGGATATAATAGGTTTAGGTAAGATACTTTAAATGCTTCTAATCTAGTGTAACGGGACTAGCCTAGTTACAGTAGGAATGTCTTGGTAAAACACTCAACAAGATAAACTTGACGCTTTGACCGAATTCTGCCGAATTCTACTAGCTTAATTGACTTCTGCTAAGTTCTGCCAGATTAATCGAATTCTACCGAAGTCTGTCCGCGTGTGTATGTGCGTACGCATTAACCAAGACCCCTAACTATTTAATTACAAGATTCTCTGGTTATTCCCTTCTCTTCTTTACATAATGTCTTGTTCTCTTGAAAAGCTATATACCCTTAGATTTAGATAGAATTTATATTATTTCTTCAAATCTTCCCCAAAGCCTCTTCGCGCCCTTATATTATGTTGCGTTAAAAAATAACTACTATTAAAATGGCAAACGAACCTAAATCCTCTTTAATAACCATGAGTATTATATCCCTAGTTAGGGAACAGTTAACTATAATACAACAGTCCTTTATAGATGCCTTAGCTTAGTAGTAGGCTGTACTAGAAGCCCAGTATTAGCAATTAATAGAAGTACTTTATAAAGAACTCCGTAACGTCTAAGCATTTATATTAGAGACCCTAACACCACCTATAAACAAAATCAATATAACTGTATCTAAACCTGGCCTATTAAATACGAACCCTAAACTAGTAATGATAGCTTAACCTGTACCTGTAATAAACCTAGTACCTACCACGAAATTAAAAAAGCTTCCTGACCCTCTAATATTTAATAGAAATTAAAATAACTTATATCCCTTTATAACCAAGCTCCGTCTTAAACTTTTAACAAACTATAACTAATACCCTACTAAAGCTAGTAAGGTTAGCTATAGAATGTCTTGTTTAAGCAAAGATGCTGTATAAACTATGGACCTATTCTTCTATAATGGCACCTTTATTAATTTTAAAACCTTTGTCTCTCTGCTAGAACGAATATATGATAACGCCAGCCGCAAATATACCGCTGTTACTAAACTTAAAAACCTATAATAACGGAACTAAGACTTTATAAGCTTCTTTTCGGAATTTTTAGGCCTTATTAGTGAACTGGATTGGAATAAAGCCGCTAGAGTTGCTGCTCTTTAATAAGCTATTTTGGATGAAATTAGAGCACAGTTAGTAGGTAGGGAACTGCTAAAGGACCTACCTAAATTTGCTATAATGTGTTAATAAATTAATGAGGACCTTTAATATAACAAACAGACTTATTCTCTAAAGCCAACTATACCTTATGTTTAAAGCTCCACGAAACCGATATATATCCTAAAGCGCGACCCTTTTCCAAAACCTATGTATGACTTTATGGACCTCAACGCCACTCAATCCTACGCACCCTTAGGAACTGACAAACGAAGAACTTAAGCCGCAAATAGAGAATGCTTCAGATGTGGTAGAAAAGGACATATCTAAAGGAATTGCCGAACTTACCCTTTTAAAAAAGTCCACCGTAGTTCCTTCTGGTCTTTGAATCACACCTACTCCTTAAATCGCACTTGTTCTTTAAGCCGTACTCGCTCCTTAACTTATACTCATTCCACAAATCATACCTAGTCGTCACAAAGTATCTTACCCTTGGTTAACTTGGAAAACGAATCGTCCTAGGGCCAAGTCGCGCCTTAGGACAAGAAGTGGAAGAGCATAAGTGTCTAGGCTCTTCTAGCGCTGATATACAACACAACTCCCTTGATATACTTGGCGAAATTTAAATACTTAGAAAATGGAAGGAGGTATAAATCCTTATAGATAGCGGAGCTACTAGTATAGGCTTTATTAATATAAACTACGCGAAAACCTAATGCCTGAATTTAAAGAAACTTAATAAGCCCTAAGGCCTATAAGGCTTTAACAGCAAACCCTTAATATATAGCAAATTGATATACTACGCTCTTGTAAAAATACGGATAGGCGAATACCTTAAATACATTTCCCTATTTATAACACCCCTAAAGTAATATAAAATAATACTTAAATATAGATAGCTAAAACAATATAACCCTTTAATTAGCTGGGTTAAAGAAATACTAAAGTTCTGTATAACTTACTGCTAAAGTTATTGCTTAAAAACCCATTTGCCCTATAAATATGCACACAACTATTTGAATTTAAAATAATATAAATTACCCTTACCACAAACCTTAAACTAATACGATAAAGCTACAACTGCCGATTATAGTAAAGAATGTGAAGATGTTATATTAAAACCTCTTAAAATTTATATAATATAGGCCGTACCCTTTATCTTATTAGTAAAAAGACGAGATTATAAAATCTTTGCTATAACTATGGAAGATATTAAGAAAGCACTAGAACTAAAATAGTATATTAATCCTTAACCTCTTGTACCTAAAGAGTACCACAATCTAATTAACGAGTTTAAAAAATGATTTATAGACCAACTAGCCCTATACTAAGATAAGCACGATTTTAAGATAGAACTTAAGCCTGGTATAACACCAAAGTTTGGTCCGCTATATGGTATGTCATAAGAAGAACTGCTTATAATGCAATAATACCTTAACAAGCATCTAGAAAAAGGATTTATTTGCCTTAGTTAATCTCCATTTGCTTTACCTATACTATTTATTAAAAAGCTAGGAGGAGGCTTAAGATTTTGTGTTAATTATTAAGCTTTAAACGCAATTATAATTTAAAACTAATATCTGATTCCCCTAATTTAAGAAATGCTTAACTATTTAGTAAAGGCACGGTACTTTATAAAGCTTAATATAGTTACTACCTTTAATAAAATCCGTATATGTGAAGGAGATAAGAAGTATATAGCTTTTTATATACAATGGGGACTCTTTAAATACCTAGTAATGCTATTTAGTATAAAAAACAGTCCCGGTATATTTTAGCAATACGTTAATAATACGCTTTATAAATTCCTTAATGTATTTATTACTATATATATTAACAATATCTTAATCTACTCATCCTCGCTTTCTAAACATTGGAAATATATTAGAATGGTTCTTAAACGCCTATAAGATACAGGCTTACAATACAATATTAAGAAATATAAGTTCCACGCGTCTAAGGTTATATACTTAGGCTTAATTATATCCTATAATAGAATTAAAATAGACCCTAAGAAAGTTGCCGTAATTATAAACTGGGGAAGCCCTAGCAATATATAAAACATTTAAGGATTTCTAGGATTTGTAAACTTCTATTATTAATTTATTAACTACTTCTTAGAAATTGCCTAGCTATTAATAAACCTAATAAGAAAGAACATAAAATTTAAATGGACTATTAAATATAAATAAGCTTTTAACGACCTAAAGTATTATTTTATAACTGCTCTAATTTTTACCCACTTCAACCCTAATCTTAAATGCATTGTTAAAACAGATTCGTCTAATTATACACTAGGAGGAGTGTTATCGCAATATAATAAGAACGGCGAGCTATGTCCAGTAGCCTTTCTCTCTTAGAAACTCGCCCCTGCTAAATTGAACTATAAGATATATAATAAGGAACTGCTTATAATTATTAGATGCTTTAAACAATAGCATCCTAAGCTTAAAGAATTGTTGTTCCTAATACGCGTATTAACAGACCATAAGAACCTACAGTACTTTATAACTATAAAACAATTAACACAGCACTAAATTCGTTAGGCTGAATACCTCTTATAATTTGACTTTAAGATTATATACTAACTAGGTAAACTTAATTAGAAGCCTAACGCATTAATATAATAATTATAGGACCTACCTATAAACGCTTTAGACAAATAGATTATAAATTAATTACAGATCTTACTACCCCCTAAATGTTTTAAAAAGCTATGTTCTATATTCCTAGATGCGGAACTTAATAGAAATAAATTAGAAGTTAATAAATAGGAAATGGAAATTAATAAGCTAATGGAATATAAATATAAGAACAACGCATGGATAATAAATATAATAAAAGCAATTTAAATAGGAAAATGATAGTATAAGGACATTACACTTATTAAATACAAAATTTGAAACAATTAATTGTACTATTAATAGAAGATAGTAGTTCTGAATTCCAAACCTTTATAATTTAAGATACTTAATTTTATATACAACTCCCCTATAGCAGGGTATCCTAGCCGTACAAAGACCTATAAGATTGTTTAATAAGTATACTACTAGCCTATAATACACAACTACGTACAAAAATACATTCGAGCATGTAGGATATACGTGTATGGAAAGACCTCTTATGTAAAGAAGTAAGGAGTACTTTAACCGCTACCAATTCCGATACAAAGATAGCGCAATATCTTAATTGACTTTATAGTCGACTTGCCTAGTAGTAATAGGTTTACGAATATTATGGTAGTTATTAACCGCCTTATAAAAATGCGATATATAATTCCCATGGACTTAATTGATACAATATTAGTAGCCGAATGTTTTATTAAGCATGTCTTTAAGCTACACAGACTTCCTAACTTAATAATATCCAACTATAGAAGCCAGTTTATTTTAGACTTCTAGCAAGCTCTATGCAAATAATTAAGCATTTAAATATAACCTTTAACAGCGTTTTATCTAGAGACAGATGGTTAAACTAAAATTGTAAACGTGATTATAGAACAATACCTATAAATATACTGCTCCTACCTACAAGACAACTGGGAAAAATAGCTGCCTTTAGCTAAGTTTACTGCGAATAATATAATAAACGTATTAACAGGCGTAACGCTGTTCTATGCAACCTACGGACAAAACCCTTAACTTGGATTTAAACTATAACCTAAAATCAATATAATAGGACCCACAATTAAATAGATCTAGTTAATTAACGCGTATAACTTCGCTAATTAAATGAAGTAGTTAACGGAACTATTACGAAGTAAATTAACGTACGCTTAAACAGTATAGGAATGGCATGCGAATAAAGGACGAGCTCCCGCATAGGACTTTAAGGAAGGTAACATAGCTTACCTAAATATATAAAATATACGGACTTAACGGCCCTTAAAGAAACTTAATTGGAAGTTTGCAGGGCTATACCAAATTAAAAAGAAACTAAGCCTATACGCCTATAAGCTTAAACTGCCAACTAAGATGAAAATACACCCAACATTTTATATAAGCTTGTTATAACCTTTAAAAGATAATCCTATAACTTATAAAGTACCACTGCCACCTCCCATAATTGTTAATAATAGTAACGGTTCTTACTTTATTGACTTAATTAATAATATGCAATAGAAACCATAATCTAAATAATTTAAATTTCTTGTTAAGTGGGAAGGATATAAAACATAAACCTAGGAAACCTATAATTAGATTAAGGCCGACGCGCCTTCCCTAGTAAAAGAATTCCATAAGGACCATCCTTCGCGGCCTGCTCTGGCTAGATGGACACGACACAAAGGCAAATAACTGCCACCCGACACAAATACACGAAACTCGAAATAAGTCACGACGTTCGTGACGCGATCACATGACACGCAAGATGTCAAGGAACTTCAACCAGCGGTCGAAGTTGTCTAATTGGTCAGATCTGCCTTGCCAAGACCGCCACCTGACGCGAAAATACGACACGCGATAAAAAAAAAAAAAAAAAAAATTATGAATTCTTAACTAAATTAAATTATTTTGAACCTTTAGCCAAAGGGGGGGTACTGTAACGGGACTAGCCTAGTTACAGTAGGAATGTCTTAGTAAAACACTTAATAAGATAAACTTAACGCTTTAACCAAATTTTGCTGAATTCTGCTAGCTTAATCGACTTCTGCTAAGTTCTGCCAGATCAATTAAATTCTACCAAAGTCCGTCCGCGTGCGTATGTGCGTACGCATCGACCAAGACCCCTAACTATTTAATTATAAGATTCTCTGGTTATTCCCTTCTCTTCTTTACGCAACGTCTTGTTCTCTTAAAAAGCTATATACCCTTAGATTTAGATAGAATTTATATTATTCCTTTAAATCTTCCCTAAAGCCTCTTCGCGCCCTTACATCTAGTATACCGGCGTGTTAATAACTAAAATTAACCTTAACTAACTTAATTAGAAAAATTAAAAAGGTAGAAATAAAAGTCTCTACCTTACCCCTAGTATAAATAAACACCCGCAGCCGCCTAATACCTAATGCCTAAGTTAAATAGATGGCATGCCACAGTGCTATTATGTTAAGGGAAGTATCGCCAGAAAATTTCTTAACTAGCTAGTAGGACCAACTATATATATTACTAGATAGAATCTACTACCTTAAGCGGTTAAAGACGTTAAATTATAGTTTAAGACCTTAGAACTAAATAATTTTATTCCTAAAGGCAAACTACAAGTCCGCGTATGCTATTTAGCTTTTATTAGGTTTAGTATAAAGAAGTATAATTTTATGGATAAAGATAAAGACATTTTTAAACCTATAAAATATAAAAGAGAAGGTAATATAGTCTGGTAGAAAATAGACCTAAAATTAGCTTTATATCTTATAATTATAACCTTATAAACTTAGGCAATAACCTAGACCGCTTAGGAACAGTATAAGACTATTTTTAATCTCTATAGAGACGGTGGTTCTTATTATATTGTTAGTGGGATTCTTGCTAATAAGTTCCATATAAATAGGTTAGAGACAGGTTATCTAATAAAAATGGCTAAATAAGTATACAATAATTAAGCAGTATTTCCTTACTTTTAATACCTGGGCTAGTCTTATAAGGATAGCAATGGTAAAATAACCTACTATACCTCTTAACCTTTAATAGTGTTTACTTCCAGTACGCTAACTAGTAAAGGTTTTATAAGTCTAATTCCCACCTTAGAAATTTTTAGGGCCCTTAATTAAACGGATTTCCCATCTATAAAATTAATTAATAATTGTAATATTAAAGCGTTAATTAAATATAAAAAGCTAGGAGCAGTTAATTACTTTTCTCTTCTAAATAAGGTTATTATAGGCTTTAAAAAATGCTCCTCTTTAATTATAAAGATCTTAATTATGCGCAGGATAGGGGAAGACCAATAGTTTAATAGGAGGATAATTAATAAGCTACTACTAGTTGTTTACTAAGACTGCTATATAATGAATAATTTAATATTTAAACCGTATATTAAGAAGCTCTAGTATAGAGCATCCCTAAATGCTTTTAAACACCTAAATAAAGCTTTTAAATACTGGAAAGCTAAAGGAAGAAAAGGAGAGGAACCTGTCTTTAATATAGATTAATTTCTAGAGGAAGCCGGCCGCTTATTAAAAAATTTTGCTATCTTTCTAGGCCTGGCTAAGGTAGGAGATAAGTAGTAGGATATATGGTAGAAGAATAAGATAAAAGCTAGAATAAAGCCAAGGTAGATAGTTAACAAGTTTCGCAGCGAAAAATAGGATAAACCTTTAGACGAGAATCCGCTTTGGAAGAATTGGAGCATAATTACTAACTCTAGAAAACTAAAGTAAATTATAAAATACGTTAATAAAGTACTTAAAAGGGATCCTAATAAGAGACTACTGTTTAGCAGTTATAAACCAGCAGCATATACACTATTACGCCTTATAAGTTAACCATTAGACTAGTAGTAAACTGTTACTAATAGTATAATATAGTATTTCTATAGAAGGCTTGGCTAGTCTAAATATTTAACTATTTACTAGATAGAGTTTAGGACATCCCTAAAAGACTAGGAGGATATCTATAAAGCGTTTTATATTTTAATAGGCGGTCCTTACTAGAATAATATAGTCTAGTTTCTTATTATTAACTAAAGGGTTAAAGGAGAGGGTCTAAATTTAGTCTCTATATATAGAGTCCATCTGCTTAAACTAGTAATAATGGTAGATATAGAGGTGCAAGTGTTTAGCTAAGCTGCTAGATCTAGATAGTTAGCGCTAGTAGTTACTATATTAATAATATATAGTATAGATAAGTGGAACCCAATTATTATTTATTACTTAACGTCCGATTCGGATCCCTGTTGGGCCCACGCGGACTACTCCTTATATATATGTGGGGAGAAAACTCTATTTAAGAAAACCCTGTAATCCGTCTCTCCGCCTTTTAGGGCTTGCTTATAAGTCGCCTACAAGTTACTAGTGGTGCTCTACTACCTTACTTTTTAACCTTTTTGGGAACTACTGCTGCTGTAATAAACCTATGGACGCGCTAGTATTACACACTATACTCTACTCCTATAGAGTTATTAGGGGGCGCCTGTTACTTACCCCTTTACCTTCTATTATTATTTCCTTTGTAACCCAGAACTGGTCTAATATATTTTAGCCAATAAGCTACTAGGTAGCCGCCTTAAAGCCTTTCTATATTAAGAGTAGTGTATTATAGTTTTCTGTGCTAGCTGCTGAGAGTATTGCTTTTTGGCTGGTGCGTAAGGGGTATAACAGTATTACGTATTTTGGTGTCTGTTTTGGCTAGCTATATTCGCATCTTAGGCTACCTACTAGGACACCCACCTAGTAAAGCTAATCTTTTAGTCCTATTATTCCTGTCCTTAAGAGTGTTGCTATTATATTTTCTGCCTTTATTAGGCCCTCTTAGAGCCCTTAGGTATTTACCCCCTATAGCGTTACCTATACTACGGCTTAGGTTCCCCTTACCTAAGTCTACCTCTATACCTTTAACTCCTATTTGTCTCTCTAGCGTTAGTCTAACCAGTATTGTATTACAGTAGATAGTTTTCTAGTACTTTTTTATGCTCTACTTTGGCTCCTTTCTCTCCCTTACTATTGTCTTTGCTGGCCTTTTACGCGTCTCCCTTTCTCCTCTATATAGGCCTAGGCCCTAGCGCCGCACTATTCTTCTTCTACTTTCTCTACCTGTTTTCCTAATATATCTTCCCTACTTTGGGGTTGTTGGTTCCTTCTCCTATAAGGCACCCTAGGGTCCCTCTATAGTTTATTTAGGCGTGTCTTGATATACTTTATAACGTTAGAGTTATATTCCTTTTATACCCTTTGCATTGCATCGGCTTTAATATATAATTATAGGGGGGAAATATTGGCTTCCTTTTTAAGTAGTGCTGTGGCCGTTCGCTTATACCCGCCTATTATACTCCTAAGGCAGGCTGTTTGGACCTTTTGGAGTGGTTTAAGGAGTGATTTAAGGGGGCCTTTTTTAGTTTCTCTAGTGGCCCAAATGCTAGATCTATATGTTATGGTTGGCCGGATAACTACTATATATAGTAGGCGTGACCTCTGGAAGCATGGACCCTATATAGAATTGATGATTCTGGATATAGCGATATACTATACTTAGCCCTTATGGGCCGCTTACGCCGTATATACGCTTTACCGGAGCTTGCTATCTACCCACACTCCTAATACCCTTAGGCCTTAAACCGGTTGACCCCTAAAGCCTTAGATATGGATTATATGCTAAAGATCTATAGATTGGTTACGTTTTTTTATAAAATGGATTAGCTAGTATTTCTTTAGTAAGAATTGGACTCTATATTATCTTGCCCATTCTATATAGGTATTATAGGCTTTCTCTAGTGTCCTACAGTTCTCTGTGGCTGTTGGCCTATATATAATTAGGTTTGTGTTATTAACAAAGCCTATCCCCTAGGTTGCCCTTTTCTTAAAGGTGTTAAGCAGGTTGCTTATAAAGAAAAGGAAGAGTATAGGCGACAGAGGTAATCCTTATAGTATTCCTATTACAACTGTAATAGGGGGGCTCTGGTATCCGCTAAAGACCAGTAATGTTTCTTTCTGGCCTGTAAATCTTTAAATAAATTAAATAATCTATTCTAGGAAGCCCTTTGCCCTAAGGATATATAGGAGACGCTTATGGGGTATATTGTTGTAGGCGCCGCTGATATCTAGGCTAAGCATTAATACTATAAAGTCCTTTCGCATAGCCCATGTAGTTTTAATAGTAGTAGCGAGTAGTATAAGTGCTAATAGTGTTAAGCAATTCTTTCTTGCCCCTATTTAGCTTTGTAGTAGTAAGGCGTGTTCCTCTACTGTATCTGCTATACGGTCCGCTATAACCTTTTCTAAGATCTTGCTTAGGGTGTTTTCTAAGGCAATAGGGCGGTAGTTTCCTGGGATTAAGTAGTCTGCTTTACCTTCTTTTTATAAGATAACTATCGTCATGGATCTTCTAAGTCGCGGGTAGTAGCCTATTGCAAAGCATACTCTGGCTACGTCTATAAGCTAAGGTGCTATAAGTGGTCCACAGGTCTTTAGGGCTTTATTTAGGATCCTATCTAGTCTTAGTACTATGTTGTTTAAAAGGCGGCTAATAGTTCTAGCCATTTCTTTAGTTGTTATGTCGCTGTTAACCCTTAGGCAAGTTACTGGTGTTTTACTAATAATGTCGCTAAGGTCTGCTAGAGCTAGTTAAGGGAAAAATCTTTCTATAAGGATCTTTGCCTTCTTATTATTATTGCTTGTGGCCTATAGTTCGCCTGCTCTTTGTAGGGGTAGTAGGTATAGATCTTCTACTAGGTATCCCGCCTTTTTCTTTACCTATTTCGCTATGGTCCAAAGGCCCTTGTTATAGGGGAGACTTAGGTTAGTAGTATATTTGTTTATAAACCATCTCCAGTTATTCCTTGCTTCTTTTCTTAGGGTATTCTTTAGCTGGTTTCTTGTGTCTTTATATTATCTCTCGTCCTTAGAATTATGGCTGCTTATATATTTCCTCCTTGCTCGTCGTTGGCCGGCTATAAGGGCCGCGCACTATGCGGACCATATATGTCGCGTATAGGGGCCCGGTTTTAAAACTAGGCAGTGCTCTTTTAGCCTACTTTTAATTGCTGCCTAGATCCTTTCTAGTCTTTAATTAATTTCCTTGGGGGTAGCTAATAAGCCTTACTTGTTTAGTATTAGGTAGATTTCTTCTAGGTCTTAGAGTTGTTGTTTAATTATATTAAGAAAGCTATCTACGTTAAGCTTCCTTATTGCGTATCTTTTGCTATTTGGTTGCGCCTTAATATCCAGATCTAGTTGTATCTGGATAGGGATATGGTCTAAGGTAAGTGCCCATTCTTCTTTAGGGGAGCACCTTTTAAGTCTCTAGTATAGGTTTTCGTCCATAATTGTAAGGTTAATTATACTTTTAGCAGTGCCCTATTGCCATATAATTGTACCTGGGGGGGTAGTTAGCTTAAGGCCCCCATTATCTATAGCTCTTAGTAGGCACTCTGCCTATTAATTAGCAGCAATATAGATGCCTCCCTACTATAGGTGGTAGAGGTTTATGTCTCTTAGTAGAATAGACTCCGCGTATTTAGTTTCTAGCAAGCTTATTATAGATATAATGTTCTCTGTCTATGCTACCCCTTTGACCCTAGGGTTATAGACATTAATAATTTATACTAGTCCCCTATATATCTGGATGGTTATAACTGTAATATCTAGGTTAACTGCCTGCCATAACCACAAGGCAAGGCTAATATTTTTACTAATTATAAAGCATACGCGTATAGCTGCTTTTAGTTTATATAGGAGCTAGAATCCTTAGGGGCAGTATATCAATTATATATAGGTATTATAATACGGCTCTTATATAGCAAGAATATAATGTTTCTCTAGGTCTAGACTGTCTAGTAGGGGCCTTACTAGACGGTGGTTCGTATTGCCGTAGTTATACTATATAATGGTTAAGTGGCGGATCCCTAGTAGGGGTCCTTTACCTCTCCTTCACTCCTTACTTCTTCCGTTTCTACTTTCTCTAAAATATTTAGAACTTCTATCTCCTATATTTACTCCCTAGCTACTACTTATTTTATATAGAGCTTTCTATTTCTGTGTCTTATGTTCCTACTAGCCTTTCTAAATCTAAGTTTGTTATTGCCTCTAGTTCTTCCCCTATTCTTACCGGTTAGCTATATGCCCCTTATAAGCTAGCTGCGTATGTTATATTTACTGCGTTAAATCTAATTCTTAATTATCCCGGCCTTAAACTTGCCGTAGCCGTCTATAGGGGTTTTTCTACTGGGCGTTCTCTCCCTTGTGTCCTATATATCCCTTATATCCCTATTTGGTCTGGTAATGTTGCGCGGCGTTACTTTTGGCCTGTTAAGGCTTGGGATAGCTGGCTTAGCCCCCTAGTATTAAAGGTAGGAAACGCTGGGAAAACACCTATGTCCCCCTAGCTTATCACCTGTTGTTTCCATTTGTATAATCTAGCGTGCAGTTGTTCCTATAGCTATTAAGCCCTTTTCTTCTATCTCCTATATTTAATGCAGTCTTCTCTCTCCCACGCCTTATATGTACTTCGGTAACAGTTTGCGCATTTTGTTTAGTCTTAATTTATATATTGTCTTGTATTATAGGGGCCTGCACAGTAGCCGCAGCACACCTATACTGCGTATATGGATTGGGTGTGTCCCCATTATATATAGCAATAACATCGTTCTAGGTATAGTCTGTGGTTATAGAGCCTTATGTTGTATATAAGGCCATTTATAATTATTCCTTTTTAGATAAGGAGTTTTTGCATTCCTAGTGTATATACGCTGATGATAAGGGAGCTATGTGTTCGTCTGTTATCTCCCTAGCGAGTCTCTAGCGCCCCTTATGTCCTCTCATTATTCTCATTATATGCTTAGTTTGTATTTTCCTGTTAAAGCTATTAGATCTGGGTAATTACGAGTCCTGGTTAGGTAGTTATATAGTAGAGTTTAATATGCCTACTTATCTAGGCCTCTACCCTAGTTTTCTAGTATTTAGTCCCAGTTACCTAGGCCTAAAGGCCTAGGGGGCTTTCTATAAGCAGTTGGCTGCCACTACTAATTAACAGGGGGTTTTACCATTCTTTTAGATATCTTATAATGGGGTTAACCTAAGTACTAGACCGCCCCCTAGCGGTCTATATAAGAATCTCCTTCTAGAGTTGGTATGCTTTTGCACAGCTTAGAAGCCTTCTATAGCCTCTGGTTTTACGCCTTTCTTCATTATTTCCGCTGGTATGGGCATAAGCTGCCGCTTCTAGGGGTCGTAACTCCCTTCTTATATACCTACTAGCGTAATCCTATAAGGGCGTTGTGGCTGTATCCTATAATATAAAAGCCTTAGGTACCTTTTATAAATAAGGCCCGGACCAAAAGCCTCCCCTACCTAAGTAACTCCTATTTGCTCCTTAAGCATACCTCACCGGCGTACCGCCCTAGAGGCGAACGGTTCCGTCTATTAGTATACTAATACGCGCATCCATTCTCTTAAGCCACATAGTAGTCTCTCCGGCCAGAATGTGATCCTGCCTGCCTACCAGATGCACTAAGGGTTAGGGCCTAGCTAAGGGGTAAGGTCCTTAGAGCCAGCAGTAGCTACTACACACTACGCCCCGCGGGAGGCTAGTAGTAATATAGGGGCGTAACACCCTATACTGCTGCCAGTTCCCGTTTTGCGTTGCCTATAAGAGTCTCCTTATAACAGGCCGACCGTGTCTTATAGGAGAGGGGCCGTAGAGATACTAGGTTCTACACCAGATAACCTACTCTCCCCTCTTCTACTAACTAAGCTTATGTCCCCCCCTTTTATAAGCTGGCCTATGTCTCTAACTGTTAAGTCCTCGTCCAACTGGCCTGTGTTTCCCCTATAGCCTCCCCTATATATATACATTAGGTTGCGAGCACTACGCCTATTAAGACCCTCCTATAAGTCGCCTTATATATATGCGCATTAGGTTGCGTGCACTACGCCTATTAAGACCCTCCTATAAGTCGCCTATAAGTCGACTGTGGGTTAACTATAAGTTGACTGTAAGTTAAACGCTATAGGGCCGTCGAAGCTGGCCTGTGTTTCCACTGCCTAGAGCTTTGCCCGTGTTTCCACCTCATTAAGCCGTCTGGTCGCTATCGCGTTGCCGTCACGTCGCTGTCGCTATACTAGGTCGCGCGTACTATGCCTATTAAGACCCTCTTCTAAGTTACCTAAGTATACCGGATACCAGATAGGCCCTTATAAAGGGGCCTTAATAAGTTCTCTAGGCAGGGCCTTAATAAGTTCTTTATGGTGGCCTTAAGGCCTTAATAAGTTTTGTATAAAGTATTTGTAACGTATTAACCTTAACAAGTTCTTATAAAAGGAGGATCCCTACGCCCTTGTTATATATACTTCGCAATCTCAGAGCTAGTATAAGCCTAAGGGTGTCCTGTTATACGCCTAGGACGCGTCCACGTTAACTAGCTAGATAAGGCCAGTTTTAGGCCTAGCTGCGAGCCAGGTAGTCGTATATTGGGCGGTTTTTATATCCTAGTTTCCCTTGCTAGGCCTCCCTAGATGGTAGAACAAGAGCTCTAAGCGGAGGCAGTAAGGCTCCTGGTGTTATTGAGGGCGATGCTTTGTATACGTCGCGGGCCCATTACCATAGAGTCAAACGACAGCGCTGTACGCGCTACAACGGCTCTCTACCATCACCTCTGCACTTGGCCATTAATAGGAATAGGATTCCAGATGATGTTTCCACCCGCGGTGACGTGGACGCGTGCAGTAGGGCTTCGCGGGCAGTGGAACCCAATTAATATAATAACTAAAAGGATGACGATTAATAAGTTTTATAAGGTATTTAAAACCTAACCTACTTAGCAGGCTGATAATAATGTAATAGAAATAGCGTAGCTGATGTAGTTAAAGCAGCGATCCCCTATAATAAGAGTGTGTCTTAGCGTAATACACACATATGTAGACAATATATAACTGTTTAATATTTTATAATACATTATCTTAGTGTTAACCACTATATAATATATTGGCTACCTAGTTAAGCCAGCCACCCAGTTAAGCCACCCCTATTAAAGATTTAAATAAAAATTTAAATATGGCTGCTTATATATAGAGGCATTCTATTTATAATATTTTAAAAAAAAGTATTATATATATTTAAGCCAATAAATACTTAATAAAAGCCTATATAGACCTAAAAGGAACCGAATTAGGCAATAAATAGAATTAATAATATAATACTTTTTTTAAAATATTATAAATTGAATAATTTTATATATAAGTAGCTATATTTAAGCTTTTATTTAAATATTTTTAATAGGGGTAGAGTTATAAATGGCTAAAGTTAGTAGTGTGTTTTGGTGGCTTAACTAGGTGGCTTAACTGGGTGGCTAATACGTTAACTAACCCTTAGAAAGTTTGAATTTGGTTTAGATTAATATTACTCTAGCCACTAACTACCTTAACACCTATTAAGTTATCTAGCCTATAACCCTACTAACTCTTGTTCCTAGATATACATTAACAATTCCTATTAAGGTATATTCTCTCTACTAACAGACTATGTATATATGCCATCTTTATTATTCCAAAAGCCTAATTAGTATATAAGAGGATCCTCCTATAACCAAAAGCTCCCTTTATATCTTAAATTATTATAAGAAGCAAGATGGTATTAGAATAAATAAACTAATATTTATAACTACTGCTTTTATCTACCGATTGTATAGTTGCAGTGTATATACATAGTTGTCTACTATAAGGGGGAACTGTCAGTGGTGGTTTTTAAGATCTTACTATCCCGTATAAAAACTTTTTACTACTGCCTATAACATCTTAACAACCACCAGCTCCTACCTATACGCTGTGTGATGTCTATATAAAATCCCTAATGGCGAAGAAAAGCGTACCATAATTATTCCATTTAATCTGCCTTCTGCCTTTTTCTATAGGTGTAAGATATTAAATTAACCTATGATATAATACTGACTAGAATAATTGGCAAATCTAGCTCTGTTAGATAAATGTGCTTAATTATAAGAACTAAAACCCCGTTGCTATTAAGCCTGTTATACTGCAAATAAAAGGGCTATTATTAATATTGGTATGTTTTAAAGGCACTTTATTAGCCGGTACTAATAGATATAAGTTAATGGACTACCTACCACTTTATATTTAACGGTTTTAAGAATAATAAGGCAAAATATACTGTTATTTATTGTGCTCTTACCGACTATAACATTTAATTTATTATAGGCTAGAAATTTAACCTTAAAGACAAGTAAAAGGTAGACTTTTAGGATATGTTAGATATGTTACGGACGAAACCTTTATATGGCCTATCCGCATTAAAACACCTTAATAGCAGTACTATATTATTAGATTTTGCTGTTAGGCATTAGAGTAACTAAGCAACCTTAAATCTTCCCCTTATTGCCCGGCCCTAAGCCTTATTATATTACTGAGACTTATTATATTATTAAGTTTTATTATATTGCCGCTAAGCCTTATTACGTTGCTAAGCCTTATTGTATTATTAAGCCTTATTGTATTATTAAGCCTTATTGCATTATTAAGCCTTATTACATTATTAAGCCTTATTGTATTATTAAGCCTTATTACATTGTTAAGCCTTATTACGTTATTAAGCCCTATTACATCGCCGCCGAGCCTCCTAGCTAGATTGGGCAATTAAATGTTATAAGTTTAACTCCTAGGCGTTGTGGGTTTGATTCCCACTTATTATATATTAAAAATATTAAAAAAGAAGGTTGCTTCCTATTAAATTAGGCATTAGTAAGGCTCCAAATTAAGCTTGTATTTTTATACGTGTCTTGTAACACCTAAAGTTATATATTTAACAAAATCTCAGCACTATATACTAAGTAGGTCGGCTCTTCCACGTTAAGTTTTAATTATATTAGGCTAGCTCTAAATTATAGTAAGAGGTAGAACGTACTATACCACTACGCTATAAGGACTTTAGAATGTAATCTTATAAATTTAACTAAATTATAACCCCTTTCTAAACCTTATGATTAAACCAGATCCTTAGGGAGAGATCCCTGTATTAAATCTTAGGGAATATTTGGTTGCGACTTTAGATTAAATCTGAAGGCCCTAGAATATATCTAATTTAAAGCTTAAATCTGATTTTAACGCGATTGTTCGGTTAATCTAGCAACTTGTTAATCTAAAAGCTCCTCTAGATTAGTAAGCATTAAATTTATAAGCTATACTATATATAGAATCTAAATTTATAAATATAGGGTATTGTCGGAATGTTAGTTATATGACGTGGTTACGAGACCACGAAGCGAGGCTAGCTAACCTGACCTTGGAGCAACCCTTTACTTCTAGACAATAATCAACTACCAACTTCAACATCGTATACGTACCACTATAAGTGATATTCGTGCACGTTGATAAAGCGAGTATACCGACACTGATTAGTAGACGTATAGATTAGGAAATACGCAATAAGCTAGAGCTTGAGAACCGTACTAGAAACAGTACATGGATTGCCTAGCCTTATCTATTCTAGTTAAAGGAGAAAGCTACATTACCCTTAAAGCTTGAGACTACGTATTAGCTTAACTGCTAACGCGTTAGATTGCCTAGAGAATTATATCTTTACTTAGAGAAGATTGCGACCTCCCTTAAGCTTAAGAGAATTTGTACTGGCCTTACAGCCAATACAACAGATCGCTGAGAGAATAGTAATCTTGCTAAGAACTTTATAGGCCCAACGGCTGTAAAGGACGTATATACCTAAAATACCCTTACCTTAACACCCTTACCTTAACACCCTTACCTTAACACCCTTACCTTAATAACCTCAACCTTAACCTTAACCTTAACCTTAACCTTAAACTAAATATACACAAGGACTAGTATACTGCTTTGCACAATAAGATAGATCCTAAATGGAAGGAGAGAATCGCTAGACATAGTTACAGGATTAATATAGCAACTACCTTAGAGAAAGACCTGGAAGAATATATAGAAACGAAAATCTATAAGTATATATATAAGAACTTTACGGATTATACACTACAGTCACTATTCCAAGAAGAATTTGAAGGCTTTACCATTAAGGACTTTAGAAAGATATGCTTTATTACTAGAGTAAAGCTCCGTACTTACCTACTCTAAAGAGGAGTATATGTCGCTATACACAGCAATAGATACCCACTTTATAAGGTTCTATATAATGTCCTTACAGAAGAGGAACCTTATAAATAGATAGATAAGGAAATTACAGGAGCTCTTAAGGAAGTCAGCCCTATAATTACAGTGGCACTATAAGAACAACTTAACTTAATATAAACAGCTCTAATATCGAATTAAGCTATAACCCTATTAGTTATAGCCTCTTTAGTTTCTATAACCCCCCCTATAGCCTACTACCTTCCCACACGGTACCAACGCCTATAAACTATTAACTACCTCCACTACCTCCAACGCCTGCAATTCAGCCTATAGCTATAGCTACAACACCTAGAACGCAAATACCTACCCCTACAACACCCTAACTAGCTATTGCATCTATACCCTAGCAAACTGTACCAACCGCCACCTAACAGCAAGCTGCACCTACCTCTACCTAGGATTAACTACTTACCCTCCTCACTTAACTCCTACAGACGTAGAACTAGCAATTATTGCCTACGGCAACTGCCTCTACCCTCCCTCTAGCAACCGCTCCTACCCTACCTGGTGCTCCTCCTGCCCAGTATCTTCACCCTAGTACTGCCAATACCGACCCTGCTATGCACCTGCCTATATACAGCAAAGAGGCAGCTACTATTGCCAAGATCTACACAGACAACCAGAAGTATAATGGAGTAAGTAATAGCTTTAACTTTAAGTTAACTATCTTCTATAATATCTATAAGAGAGCTGGTCTACCTCCTAAAGGCTATATAACTGCATTCCTAACCATACTAAAGGGACTTGCTTAGAATTACTACTATAATAGCAGCCTTTTAATTAAATCATTTACTAAGGCATATAACCATATACATTACTTCTTTAAAGGACTAGAGTACTATTAGAGAAACCTTACTAAATAGAATGCTACTAACTTCTAAGGAATTATTAACAAGAACCCTAATAAGTAAATCTATTAGAGTTTCCAACTACTCCTTAATAAGCTCTTAAAACATCGCTATGGATTATACCTAGAATTTCGTATAGACCTCTTCCTTATAAATAAGCTAGTCACCGCTTGCTAAGAAGTACCAGTATGCCGTATCGCTATTTCTAACCCTTCTAAAGACCTCTCCCAGTTAATTAGCAAGCTGCAATCTTCTATAGTTATATAGGAGAAGGAACACCCTTCCTAGGCCTTAATAAGACCGTCTTAAGGAGCCTACTTTACAGATTACATATACCGCCGTAATATCCGTAATAACCGTAACCAAACCCGCTTCTATAGACAAAACACCATTAGGTCCCTAAAGACCAAGTGCTACGTTTGCTAAAAAAAGAGCTGCCGCTTATAGAAACATATAGAGAAGGAGCGGAACCGTTCTAGAAATAAGTACAAAAGACGTTTTAACAATAGCAAGGGCCGCAACAGTAACTTTAAAGAACGCTTTAGACAATACACTATCTACTATAAAGGAGACGACAACAATAAGTGCAATAAGACTTTTAAAGCTCTCGTGCTAGATACAGACGCTGATAAAAACACTAATAATAATAACAGTAAGGAAGAACTAGAAGACCCTAACAGCTACTACCTTATATTATTTAGGACTCTTACTATAGACAAAGTAACCTCTATAAGCATAGAACTAGCCAACAAGGCTTACGCTTACTTACTTATTATAACCTCTATAGAACCTACTACGGAAACTGACCCGTTTAACTATAACACAACAACCGCCGTTTTACGCTATACTTCCACGGTATTTATAGGAATTATAATTGATACCAGTACGTTAAAGAAGTCTATAGCCGGTTACGGATAATTCTAGGCACTATAGAACGCGGACTAATCTATAAGACTTAATACCTCAACCAAAGGATAAGTTAATGTGCAGTTTGGCATTAGAATTGCTACCTCCATTAAAACTATAGATGTTATTACCCCTATAGGCAAGATATAGTTTTATATTGTCCATGCGGATACCCCCTTCTTGCTCTATTTAGCGGATATAGACAGACTCTAAATCTACTATAATAACCTTAGAAACGTTATTATCACTCACACCAAAAAAGTGCTAGTAGTGCAACGGTTTGGCTACCTATTTCTCCTATAGAGCTTATTACTATAGTTATATTTATCTGAATCCTTTAACGCGAACCCCTGCTACTTAACAGATATAGAGCTACGGCGCCTATATCGCCAATTTAGACATCCCTTAGTTAAGAAATTGTAAAAGCTACTCTACTATACTGGCCATAAAACTAATATAATGGCCATTAAGCAACTAACCAAGTTCTACCACTACTATTAGAAGTTTAGTAAATCACTAGGCAGATTCCGCTTCACCCTATAAGACGACATCAATTTTAACTATAATATTATCGTCAATATTATGTATATTAGCGGATTACCTCTCCTATACGTTGTTAATAAAGGAACGCGATTCCAAGCCGGCAGATGGCTATAAGATATCAGCGCCAAACATACATAGGACGTTCTATAGATGTACTAGATTAATATCTACCTAGGGCCACCAGACCTAATTACCCACGACGCCAGAAAGAACTTTGTTAGTAAGGAATTTAAGCAATACGCCACTATTATAGGAATTAGTATAAAGGGAGTACTAGTTAAAGCACATAACTCTATTAGAATAGTAGAGCGCTACTATAGTCTATTACGGTAAGCCTACTAGATCATTATAACTAAAATCCCTAACATTAATAAGGAGATAGGACTCCAAATAGCGTTTAAAGCAATTAATAATTTAGCTAGCCCTAAAGGACTAGTTCCTATACTTCTAGTCTTTAGAGCCTACCCCCAAATAGTTAAATCCGATGCACTATCCCCCACTATTATACAACGCGCTGCCGCAATTAAAAAGGCTATGGTAGAGATACAGAAGCTATAAGCTAAACGACAGATCGCCAACGCGCTAAATATACGAAACAGACCTAATACTAATGCGATTCATAATCTCCCACTAAACTCACCTATTTTGGTCTAGAGAGAAGGAAACACTAGCTAAAGCGGCTATTAAAATAGGCTATTTACCTTACTTACTATTAAGGGTAAAATATACACCGTTAAGCTATCTAGTAGACCTACAGCCTTCCAATCTACGGTCATAAAACCCTACCTTTAAGCAACTAAATCGCAGGAGCAAATTGTCGGACTAGAATCACCACCTAAACCTCCACTTAGGTTAGCCCTTTCTGAGACTATCTTAGAGAGACCTACTAAAGCTTAGCAACAACCCCCGAAATAAGGCAGAGGACGCCTTCGCAAATACCCTCTATTTATGGCCATGACTGATATCACCATCTACCTATAGGATGACAGTCAATTCAGTACCCAATTTAGCGCCTCCTGATAGAAGGTGTCGAACGGACAATTAGGTATGAGAACTCTGTCTATTAAAGAGGGCTCTAGAGCCTCTATATATATACCAGATAGGTGACAAATAGGTTACAAATAGAATGACGACTACGTCGTCATTCTGTAATGGAAACAAGTATTTAGACATTCGATGAGACATTCGATGAGACATACGAGGTAAGTAGCGGGGTAATGAGACATAGGGTTCTAGACTTAAAGCCAGTATTAAGATGGTAGTAAGGAACTTCAATTCAGTTCAACATACCCCCCTAGCTACACAGAGCCTTCTGGGCTGCTGTAAAAAGTCACGATGTTAATTTAGTGTTAAGTTTTAAGAAATCCCCTATAGAGTTACCTTGCCTAAATATTATCCAAATCAAATTAAATTAGATCCTTAATGTCAACAAGGTTCAATTACTAAACAAACGTCTTATGCTTTTAACGAGGCAGAGCCTTCGTCAAGCCGTCTTTTATTATGTCTGTAGTAGGGACCTATTTAACCTTAATTCTTCCTTTCTTAAACTTCTTTAGCTCTCCCTTAAGGGCCTTAAGCTTCTTCTTGCGAGATATCTGCCATCTAAGGCGTCTGTTTAGTGGCTTTCTTAATACAATCTTATAAGCCTTGCTGACTCCACAAGTTATAGATTTAACCGTCATCAGTCCTTTTAAAATCGGTCCCATCACTAACTGCAGAAGGTGCTCAATCGCCTCCTCTCCTGCATCTGGAATGCATTTAAATTATGGTTTTTAATTAGTTGAGGGACTTAAGGACTTAGTAGTTATAGTATTTAATTAAGGTTCTAGCGTCAAAATTAAGGTAGGAAGATCGTCCTTTAAGGCTTACGGGCCTATTATATCATTATCTTAAGGATTGTGCTCCTCTCAATCAGTCGCTTAATTTTAATTTCCACCAGAATCTACCTATTAACTTCCACTAATATCTACTTAAGTCTTGTCCTTATCCTCTAATATACTTACCCCCCTAGAACGTTCCGCAGAACTGTTCTACTTTAGGGTATTTAGAGCCAAAGACTTTACCGCAATGTCTTAATTAGTAATTTTACTTATAGGTATCCTTTTTAATATTTCCTTGTAAGCTTTATTAACTATATAAGACTTATTTTTAACTGTTATAGGGCCTTTTACAACTACCCTAGTTAATTCCTTAGGCAATTGCCCAATTGTATTTATTTCTGCGTGTCTAAGTCAACTGCGCCATAGCCGTCCTTCTACCTTTTAATTTGGTAGAGGCTTCAACAATTATTTCAATAATTGCTTTAATAGCTTTAATAATTAGTTTAATAGTTAAGTCGCAAATAAGGCTTCTTGTAAAGCGCTTATCTTTGGCTTATTGTATTCAATAGTAATTTGACCACAGTGGTAGTTACAATAGGCGTACGTCTTATTGTCGCTATAGTAAAGAGTGTTTTCTTTATTGCTCTAGTAGACTCCCTTATTATTAAGCTTTTAGAGGCATACTAGGTTAGTATAGAAGCTTAGTATAAAGGCTGCTCCTAAGAGCTGTATCTATCTCTTCCCTTTTGGGTAGTTAATTATAACTGCGGCTGTGCCATAGCCTACAATTTCTTCTACATGCGAGCCTATGTAGATTTGCTCTAACGTAAGTTTAATATCACTAATAAATCTAGCTTAATCGTTAATAATATATACAGTGGTTCCTAAGTTAAGAAGAATACTGTCACAAAGCTTATAGTCGGAAACTAGATTGTAGGTTCCTTTTTAATAAACCGCAAAGGTTTCTTTGGGGTCTTAAGAGCTCTGCTTGTTGCCATCCTTTGGCTATTTATTAACTTGATCGTCCTTATTAACTTAATCATCCTTTTTAATTTGCTTAATATAAGCCTTAATTTTAGGCGTTATATTGGCGATCTTCTCATCCACCTTCTTCTGGATTTTGTTACTTGGTTTAAACCACAATAGGCAAGGAATCAACTCTACAATATACCAGCATTTATTGAAGTAGTGACGCTTTCTATATAGGCACTCTAGCGGCAGTCGCCTTTCCTTTTTTTGCTCATCCGCTGACAATTTAGGCTTTAATTTAGGTGACTCGCTTAACTTATCCTTAAAGAAGACTGCGAAGGATCCTTCTTATAGACTCTTGCCTATCTAGGCAAGTTCCGTACAACGGTGATTTTAGTATATTTTAACTAATTTAAAGAAGCTAGGAAGCTTCTCCTGCTTCCACTCCATCCTTTTAAGCTGGTTCTTCCAATATTCGGACCAGCTTGGAGTAATCAAATCAACTGCGTACACAAAGTCTCTTACTGAACGGTTATTATTTACCTCAGGTAGATCTAGCTCCTTGCACTTAATATACACCTTCTCCCACTCCTCTAACTAGACCTTAAAGTTCTGGTTCCAAGGCACTTTCTTGAGCTGTGTATACTGGGTAGCTACTCGAAGCTTTCTTACATTATTAGTCAGAGCAATTCTCTTCTTAAGAGACACCAAGACGTCATAGATAGTTGTGCATTTAAACATATAGATAAGGTAGGTACATAAGATAGAGCTTAGGATGTGGCTGCGCAATATATTAAGAGCTAACAGCTGTTTTCTGTATAGCTTCATATTGTCCCTATGGTCGGCTTTAAGCGTACAAAGCTTCTCCTTCTCCTCCTTATCTAGCTCTGCGAGCTTCATCTTCCCCCAGCTATTGGCATCCTTGGGTAAGGCGCAAACAGGTACTTTAAGCTTTAGTAAATCGGTCTTGGGTGTTAATAGGTCAACATACTCCCAGAGACAATTGTTATTTACTTTTAACTTAATAACCTTAATCCATTCGTCCCAATCGTTTAGGCTTGCAAGGATAACGGATAATATAATAACGGGTCTGGTTTCTTGTTAAGAGTTTATTGTCGTGGTTGTCTATAATTAAGATAATAATTAATTGGAACAAAGGCTTTGGAATTAAAGATAATTCAGTAGTCAGCCTAGGCTTATAACTGTCGAACGGACAATTAGGTATAAGAACTCTGTCTATTAAAGAGGGCTCTAGAGCCTCTATATATACACCAGATAGGTGACAAATAGGTTGCAAATAGAATGACAACTACGTCGTCATTTTGTAATAGAAACAAGTATTTAGACATTCAATGAGACATTCAATAAGACATACGAGGTAAGTAGCGGGGTAATAAGATATAGGGTTCTAGACTTGAAGCCAGTATTAAGATGGTAGCAAGGAACTTCGATTCAGTTCAACAGAAGGAGCTTACTGGTCTACTTAAGAAGGGAGTTTTCGAGATTGTAAGACTTACGGATATACCATAAGGCGTACAACTCTTTAACTCGCGATTTATTAACAAGATTAAGAATAAGGGAACTAACAAAGCCTTTAAGAAATCCTAACTAGTTATATAAGCTTATAACAACTTAGAAAAGGAACTGGTTCTTACCTAATTACTAACCATTTAACAAGTTAGCTAACGACTAATTCTCTATATCGCCGCCATAAAGCTTTTATAGGCACGACTTTACCTCCGAGATATTTCACAGGCCTACGTATAATTAACCACTACACTAAATCGAGAGTTCTATGTACAACCTCCGTACGAGCTGATTAAGCAACTTGGGATTAACAAGGCCTCCGTTCTAAAGGTTATAAAACCACTCTACGGAGTACCGGAAGCCGGTAACCACTGGTTTAAGATATATTACTTATATCATATCCAACAGTTGCATATGGACCAGTCTATATACGACCCCTGCCTCCTATAGAGTAACGAACCCTTTGGTATTATAGGCCTATAAACCAATAATACTCTATTCCTAGTAGATAAGACCTTTATAAACGCAGAGCAAAACGAGCTGTATAAGGCCAAGTTTATAGCTAAGGAATGGGAATAACTTACCATTAATACGCCTATTAAGTTTAACGGTGGAGTTATTTAGCTATTAACTAACGGGAGTATTACGCTTACTTAGGAACGACAATGCATAAACCTTAGTATAATTAGCACCAAGCTTGCCACAAGTATAGGATTAAGAGGAGCTATAAAAACCTTAACTCCAAAGGACCAGTACATTACTTAACGTGCTAGAGGTGTATATATTGCTTTAGTATGCCAGCTAGAAGCCTTATTTAATTTATCCTTTGCCGCCTAGGTAATTAACCCTAACAAGGAAGACGTAAAACAGTTAAATAAGTATCTAAACTGGCAAATCGAGAACGTTAATAGAGGTCTTAAGTTCGTTAAGTTAGATATCAAAACCCTATAGCTACTAGTATTTACGGACGCGTTGTTTACTAATAACAAGGACCTCTCTTTACAGATCGGCTACGTCCTTATACTAGCTAATGCTACAAAGAAGGCCAATATTGTCTATTGGAGCTCAGTTAAGTGCAAAAGAGTTACTTAGAGCGTACTAGCTTCTAAACTCTACGGCACGGCCCATGGCTTTAACATCGGCGTTGCGATTAAGTCTATAGTAGACAAGATCCTACAAATTAACCTTCTACTTGTGCTTTATACTAACTCTAAGTCCTTATATAACTATCTAGTACAACTTGGAACCACCCAAAAAAAACGCCTAATAATTAACGTAATGTGCCTCCGGTAAGCCTATAAACGGAGACAGATTACGGAGGTGAAATGAATTAATAGAGAGGCCAACCTTACTAACGCTATAACAAAGGGAAAACCCTACGCGGCTCTTTAACGGCTTATTAATACGAACCGAATTAACCTACAAGTTATAGAATGGGTTAAACAAACGAACTTAGATTTAGCTTAGCGTTAGGTAACTAATTATAACAGTACGGACCCTAAATTTAACCAACTAATTAGGATTTTCCATACCCGGTATAGAAAATCGCTATTAGCTCGCTTACCACTAGCGCCTTGGCGGCCCTCGCGATATGTCAACCTACTACCCCTAATAACTCTTCTTCTTCTTCTCTTCCTTAGCGTAGTATCTCTGTAATATAGTATTTTACAGGCTTTGGTTTAGAGACATTTATACGAGCTGTAATACGGGTTATGTAATTACGGACCTGTAAAAAGAGCGTGGAAGCTATTACGTATACGCTACAAATAGTCTAGAAGTAAACTTAACTTTAGAGTGTAGATTAGCCTTCTTTTTAGAGTTGCTCCAGTGTCGGAATGTTAGTTATATGACATAGTCACGAGACCACGAAGCAAGGCTAGCTAACCTGACCTTGGAGCAACCCCTTACTTCTAGACAACAATTAACTACCAACTTCAACACCGCATACGTACCACTATAAGTGATATTCGTGCACGTTGATAAAGCGAGTATACCGACAGGTATCTTTATTACTATAGTGGCTACTACAGTAATAGGGGTGCGCTATATTTTAGTAAGTAGTTAATCTACTATATCTCTACTACTATAGTGGTGAGGCACTTTAAGTTTAATACCACACTAAGTATTATAACTTTTCTGCAGTGACTGAGCAACCCTAAACTAAAGTAATTATAGGACTTACCATACCACTGCGCCATAAAGGCCCTTAGTTATAGTCTTATAAATTTAATTAAAATATAAACACCTTCCTAAATCTTATAATTAAATATTTCTATATGCAATACTATGCTAAGGATTATAATATAGATTACTCAGATATGGCTTTACTATAATGCAATAGCTCTATGCCAATTATTTAATCTATAAGAGATTTGGGTAGTAAAATTACTGCTAAGAGTTACTGCCTGGATTCTGGCTGACAAATACCTATAACTATAATCTTAGTAAATAGCAAAAAGTATATAGCAGTACTAAGACAATAGCAGGATAATATAAGATGATAATAGGGCGATAATAGGACAATATAACACAATGGTAGGGCAATAATAGGATAATATGACATAATAGCAGGATAATGGCAAGACAATATGACACAATAGTAGGATAATAGTAGGATAATGTGATATAATGGCAGGACAATGGCAGGATAATATAATATAATGGTAGGATAATATGGGACAATATAGGACAATATAATATAATGGTAGGATAATGGTAGGACAATATAGGACAATATAACATAATGGTAGGACAATGGCAGGACAATATAAGATAATATAAAAAAAAAAAAATAAGATATAAAAAGAGGGAGCTCTAACGCTTTCTCTTCTTTCTATTCCTATAGCCCTAGCGCCTAATACAGTGTAATATTATCTATCCGTATAAGCGATAGTATTAAGATAGTTGGGGGTACTAGGAAAATTTATAAAGTATATATTACTTTAAGTAATATACCTAAATAACTAGTCTAGCGCATGATTTGTATAATATGTAACAATAATAGGAGATCTCCTATTGTTATATTGCTAAGCAACGCCTTTAAAGCCACGTTTTTCTAGTGTTTGGAGGTCTTTAGATTATTACAAGACGCTTTATAAGAACTTATTTTAGTGTAGTGGCTTAAGATTTATTAAGCCCTATAGTAGTTATATCTAATTAGTCTTTAAGAATATAAACATTCTTAAATAAAGAAGCATCCTTGATAGCTATAATTAAACTAAAATCCGTATAAGGCTTATTTATAATGTATTATGGTGCTTTAATATTCTATTAAACTTAAACAAGGTGTTCTAATAATGGGAATCTATTAATGGTTAGATATCTTCTTATTTAGAAAACATTACACACTTATAGCTCTCTTATTGGCTTTTGTAATGCTAATGTAGTGTAGTAACTGACTTTGTAAAATCTAGTTTGTTCCTTAACTATTGTCTATAGTATAGATAAGTTAATCTTAATCTCTTTAGGTCTTAAAGAATAAGTTAACCTCTAGGGGATTCTGTTCTAATACGGCTAATGGCCTTACCGCCACTGTTATAAGTATATATTTCATTTAAAAATTGTTAGTCTTAGGAGTTAAAGTAACTAGAGACCTAGTAACTAGTCTTTTTAACTAATCCTAACGGATTATCTTCCTTACTTTCCTAAGTAAGAACGCCACGCAGATTACTAGCCCTTAAGGTGAAAATATTACTAAGCTAATATGGACCTTATAGATATTAGGGGATAACTGCTTTAGAATTATAGTATACTTACCTATTTATATATACCGACTCTATTACTATATTTAGATTCTGGCAAACTAAAAGGGTTTACTCTGATTTAACCTACTACCTCTCTTAATAGTTTAATTGTGTCTTCTCTTAAAAGATTATATTAAGAGCTTAGATACTCCTTTATTAAGCTATATAGACCTAAGATCTTGTTGACTTGTAGTGGAATATCTCTATTTTCGCTGATGATATTCTGGCCCTTATTAGGGATATTAAGTATTTTAGTAGAGGTCGGGACCTCTAATTATGCTAACTAGGCTCCACTAGTTAAGGGCTGACTAGGCGTTTTAAAGTATTAGTAAATATAGTTACTAGTATATATTAAGCTACTTAGAAAGGATTTATATATATAAAACTATAGCGCTATAGCCTAGAGGCTATATGCGTAGTATTGTATATAGTATAATACAATGGATATATGAAAAAAAAATATAAAAAAAAGTATTGATAAATCCGGGTGCTGAATTAAGCTTATAGATAGAGGAGATGTGAAAGGGATAGAAGGAGGCTTATAAGTCTAGGTAGTATAGCGGGTAGAGAAGCGTTTGCTAATACGCTTATTTATTTCTTGTAAGACATTTAACTAACTGTTTTATATAATAACCAAACAATATACCTGTCTACACAATTCTGTACTATTGGTTTTAGTGTGTAATTAAAACGTTTTTCCTACTGCACCTCCCCAAACAATTCTGGAATTATGGCACTAATAATAGACCTAAGCTATAATATTAAAGACACTCTTAAGTGAGATCTAGGGCTTACGAACGAATAATATAATATAATCTACTATAATGTTAAAATTAAAATGTTAACGCGTGGGCTCCTTAGACAGCTACTACGCTCCCTTATAAGTAAGGCATAAATATGGTAAATATTAAATAAAATCTCCAACAAATTTCTATCTGTGTTTCTAGGTTTACCCGAGAACCTATATACTAAATATGTTAAACAGCTTGCCTAGTGCTGTAGCTATAACGCGACGCGTTAAATAAATAAAATGGCTCCTACTAGGCAAACTATAATAGGTAACCCAGTACTCCTATACTCCGCCATTGCGCATTATCTACTGGCTGGTATACTAAAGGCAATAAGGCAGGAGGGAATACTAAGGTTATATAGAATAATAATAATACTAATCTAGTAGGCAGCTGATAAAGAGCCAATAATTATCCTAACCCAAAAGCTAGTAACCGGCAAGAATGACGCCCTAGATATACACGTTAATAATCTAAGCTTTAATATATTTGTAGACATACTAGGCCAGGATATTAACTTTAACCCTAAAAGCAAAATGCTTTACTACTATATTGGTAATAAGATAGCTAGAGGATGAATTCAGCTTATAAATAAAGAGAAATAGCGCAGTGTAGTTAAGGATATGTTTCTATAAGAAATGGATAGGTTTTTATTTATAATAGAATAAAGAAGAACAAGTAGGTTACTACTTAAAGCTAAGCCAGTGTTACTAACTTATATTTATAGTCTATGCTACTAGCTAAGAACAATATAATTACTTACCCTCTATTTCCGCACCCTTGCCTTTACTAGACAACGCGCACTCTATATATACAAGAACAGGTAGAACTAGTAAACGGGTTAATACTAAGGCGATACTTAACTTATAGCTATTCTAAAAAACCTCTCCTAGTTAAAAAAGAGCCCTTACTCTACGCCTTAACCCGTAACAGAAAAGGTAAAGGCAGCTATAACTACAGCATAAATTATACGCCTTAAAGCCACTGCTTTATTTGGAATACTTACTAGTTTAATGGATTAGTATATATAAAGGTAGACAGCTTAATAGAGCCCCTTAGTGTGCTATTAGGCGAGGGAGTCTTAGAATAATATAACCTAAGATATTCTTATAACTTATCTAGCATTCTTAAAACGCCTAAGGGGATTAGATAATAAAGCCTAAGGTTTATACCTATTCTTTCTGGTGAACTTATTAGGGTAATATATATTAACACTGTCCCTAGCTCGCTCTTAGTATCTAACACCCAATCCTTATATCTATGCTTGCGCTTTCCTTACCACTCTGCTAAATTTAATTGCTATTGCGATACATGTATAGGGGATAGGTTAGGCTTACTATAGGCTGGCAGGGTTAACGATGCGGAAGAATAATATTAGATATTTATGGTAGAAATACTAGGTGTTGCATAAGGGTGTGGAATATAGCGATATAATTGTGTAGAAGTATTATTGCTGTCCTAAATACTGCCTGTGCCTACCCTAGCATTATCTACACTAACAAGCTATATGGATGAGGTAGATAAGCTTCGCTTTAAGCGCGAGACGGCTATTAAACCTAGTATAGGTAGACTGGAATAAGGTATAGAATCTAAAAGCCAGCGCCCTAGGTGGGTAAAGTGGTTTAATAAGGTACCTCCCTATTAAATTTAGACACGAGTCTTATTAGCCTACTGCTTTTGTTGCTGGGATTAACGTTTAACCTTTTATATACCCATATTATATCTACTAAGGGATATGCTAATAGAATAAAACAGTTTCGTGTATAATAGCAAATAGTATTTAACAATTTTGGAATGTCTAACAATGTTTTCTTAACTACTAACTTAACGTAAGTTAATAGGTCGTGGTCGCGGCTTAACCGCAACTAGTTAAAACTAGCAGCTAATTACAACAAATGCACCCCTATTTAAATTATTTGTAAGCACTATAGCAGTAACACTCTTACCAATACTGCTATTAGTCCAATATATACCGTCCCAGTATACATTCTTTTAAGTTGTTAATCTATATATGCCCTAAATATTATAGAAATACTATAAGGTAACCTATTCTAGCTATAGGCTATACCTTCTGCTAACTAGGCAAATATAAGAGCGTTACCATGGTGGGTAAATATAAAAACGCGTTATTAAACACTTAAACTAGTAGCAAGAACCCTACTCTAAGTTAATGTAGAATAAGGAAATAAGGACAACTTGTATAATTAACCTTATATCTTTACCTAGCCTACCGCTGGGAGTTGCCTATGTCCTAGCTAATAGAAGGAAGAACACACTAGTGGAGAATAAGCACGTAGAACCTAGCCAGAATAAGCAATATCGTGACTCTAGTCTGGTTATATCTGGGCGTAGAAAGGAGTAGGTATGCAATAAACCCTATTAATGTTATATATAATAGATTAAGCTAGCTAATAATATATAGAATGTATATAGCCGCCTCTAGCTAAAAAGGGTAATATCTAATAATAAGGATAGTGACTATAAGTCTACACCTACTTCTTCTACGAAACGACAGCGACCAAATATTAATAAATCTACTAAATCTGTTAATAATCTGGCAGCAGAACTAGCTTAGTTAAGAACGCGAAGTCCCAATCTTTTGGTTAAGGTAGGTTATACCTTTATATATAACCGGAGTCTAACTGCAATACTTAATAGTCTCCTCTACTATTTGGTATTTGGCGGGCCCTAGTAAATAGAACACTCTTATTACTATCTAACCGCCCACCGCTATAAAAAGCAACATCTTCGCAATATACCTCTGGCTCTTAACAATTGTGTGCTAGTTTAAAATACTCTTCTATACGCCTAATCTGTACCTTACTGCGTAAACAATTGTGTACTAGTTTAAAATACTTTTCTATGCGCCCAATCTATACCTTACCGCGTAAATAATTGTGTGCTAGTTTAAAATACTCTCCTACGCGCCTAATCCGTACTTTATTACGTAAATAACTAACATTTTCCCTAGTAAGCTGTGTCTGCCTAAACTTTAACACACCTCTATCTATAAAACAAGTGACCTCCCTTTAATACAGAGTATACTAATCTAGTATTTAACCTAAAGGGGACTTAAATAGCACCAGGGAAAGTAAGGATAAGTTAGACTACGGAGATAATTTTAACCTAACTGCCGCGCTATAGGCAAGAGAAGAGTATCTCTAGATATTATAACGGCGACGTATAAAAGAAACCCCACCTAAGAGACATAAGCCTATATTTGCGCTTTATAGGTCTATTTTACTAGTAAGGCTAGTAACCAACTCTAGGACTTATAAAGGGCATCTTATTAACCTATAGTTTGACCGCTTTTTAGGCCTAGTTAAGGGTATAACAAAAAAGGCATAGCTAGAAGCCATTATAAAGCTGCCGAAAGTAGTGTAAAAAAAAGCTAATTGTATTCCTAACCCGGTATCCGCTTATAAGGTATCTATATACTAGAAATATTATATTAAATTGTCCACTAATAATTATATATAGCTATTTAACGTAATAAGGAACTTTAGGAACTACGTAATTATAAAGGCTTGTGCACTTATAAGGGAGGTATATAGGCTAGGGTTTAATAACGCGCCTAAACTAATTGTGGAACTACTAGCTAATTATAATTTTATTACGCTGGATTATATAAAGGTATTTTACCTATGCTATTTAGTAAAATACTAATAAGAGCTAATAGCTAAGTGATAACCACTTCTATTCCAACGTAATAGTTGCTAGTATAGCTAATATATTTTATAGTAGAGGAAAGAATGGCCTTGCCTAATTACCCTACTCTTATAATATATTTAAAAAGCTTACTGGCAACACTATTGCTTTTATTTTAACAGTAATATATTATGTAATTAGGGAGTATAGAACTGGCTTTAAAAAAATAGATACCTTTTATGGCTCTGCTGTTAGCGGTTAGTATATATCTAGTATTTTACTACCTATTATTATTCTCTAACCTATTATAGAAGCCTATACTAACCTCTTAGGTAGCTGGAACTAGATGTTTAGAAAATAGCAATCTGGAATCTAGCTGCGGCTTTAGCCTATAGTTATTAAATATGCTGTAAACCTAACGCTAATTTAATTGGATACTATAGAAATTATTAAGAACCTATATAAAGATAACCTTAACGACTTTATAGCGGATCTAAGTAACGATATAAGAGAGAGGTTCCTTGTAAGCCTTAGCGACAATAAAACTAACGCGATTATTAACTTAGGCTATTTATTAGTAAGCTGGACTATGCTATCTAGTCTATTAAGTCTGTCTTAAAGGGAGAGCTCTAGAGTAGGCTAGACTAGTTTACCAAGTTTGTCCTAAATAGAGAGCTCTAGGGTAGGCTAGACTAGTCCACTAAATCTATCTTAAAGGGAGAGCTCTAGAGTAAGTTAAAATATCTAGAGCCCTACTACTACTATAATATTTACTAATTTAACTTTTGGAACTAGCTAAGTTTATTAGATTTAGCGGAATATATATCCTCCGCCCTAATATACTACTTTATCCTAAATACGGGAACTGGTAAGCCTAGGCCAGAAAGGTTTAAATCTAACAAGTTATTTGTATAATTTAAGCAGTACTACGGTCTTATAGAGGATAGCTATAGCTAGTATAATAATGGGAAAGTGTTATTAAATTTAATTAAGAATAAGGAGTAGTATATAAGGTTTGTAATATATGCTTTAGACTCTAGTATAGAGGAGCTAGTAGAGTTTTTAGTAGGAGATTAGGTATAGGACTTTCTACACTCTCCTATAGGATAACTGCGGCTTTTTTATTATGTATACTAGCTTTTAATCTACCTTTCTTTTGGCCTATATCTACTACTCTTAGTAGCTACTTTTTAGTTATATATATATGCTATGCTAGTAGTATATTATTGCCATAGGGAGAGTAGGAAAGGTTTTATGCTTTTAGAATATATTATAAGACAATTGGGATATTATATTAAATTGTCTAAAATAATATAATGGATTATATAAAGAAGTGTATATAATTTATCTTGCTAGCCTTATAAACAGCTTTAAAGTAGCCTTTGTTTATTATCTAAACTATACTATTAGTATAAAAGAGGTAGATGGCTCTAAATATAATTGTGGTTACTAAATGCGCAGGTTGCGCGCAGGCTGCGCGCAGGTTGCGTGTTAAATGAACTTAATATAAGCTGGTTTGTTGAGTTGGTTAATGCCCTTAATGGCCCACTAACAACGCTAACTTCTAGCAGCTGAGGTCATTTACAAGGGACAATATTTTCCTGATGTTATGTGACTGTTACGGGACTCACTCGTTCTCACGTCTCTGCGCGTCTTTGACGTTCTTGACCCGTGCTCACGTTCGTCTCGAGACACCTACGCACGTTCCCCTACAGCCCCTATTTATACCCGTACCTGGCACACGAAGACTCTTATTCTTCATCCAATGTCTTTGTATCAACCACGCATAGTTACGTGTACGTAGCCTTCTCAATTACTACCTCGTTTAGTGCATTGTATCCCGGCTCGTGCCTACTCCGTGACAGTGACCTTGGTTACTATTTCTTATTATATAGCTCTACCGGCTCTATTTTAGACTATGCTTTTACTAACTAACTAGCTTCTTCTAACTCTTCTCTAAGTAGTTGTAACATCGTACTTAAAGCGTCTATAATACCATCTTCCTTCTCTTTATCTTTATCCTTGAAGATTCCTAATATCTCTAAGTTATTTACTAGAGGTGTAATATCCGTCTATGTCACGGCACAGTCCTGACGCGTACTGTCTCGTACTGTTTCCTACTGTTGGCTGGCCCACCACTAGCGCCTTGGCGGCTGCCCCTACTATTTATGTACGATACCCCCTTTTACCTCCTTCTCCTCTTCATACCACAATGTAGTTATTCAGCCTATTAGCATTATAGCACTGTAACAGTTTATGGTATCTCCTCTTGCGCCCTATTGCGATCTTTATTCTCTCCAGTCCACTGTCTTTATTTTCCTAGTATAATCGCGACCTGGCGCGACCAATAACACTATACTACAGTCCTAGATAATCTTAGTACAGTCCTAAATAATCTTAGTACTGTCCTAGACAATCTTAGCATTATAGCCAGCCTTATAGATTTTAATTACCCTGCCTAGATCCCCTAAAATAGGTAACTAGAATACCCTATCAGTGAACACATGCGAAGCGCTCGCCCGCCTCTTTGATACCTCCTATACCAACATTGCCTAGGTAATTAGGAGTGGTCCGGAGTACCCTAAGGACCTTAATATAGTAGGAACATTTTAGCACCTCTCTATATATATAACCCTTTTAACTAGCGTTGAGAGCGGTCTCCAAACAGTCTATAATAAAGGCCGGACTGTAAAGTCCTAACTTAAAGAAGCTTAACACAGAATTAACTCCCTTAAGACACTTAAACTACGTATAAAGCAATACAAATAGTAAGCTTTAGTATATACTGAGACTATATAAAGCCTAAGCTCTTAAATTACTACACTTACCTAAACCATTGCTAATAAGAATACTGCTACTAGCTCTCCTCCCCTAGCTAAGCCCTATAGAAAAAAGCGTAAAGCAAAAGACCCTACCCTATTTAATGGCAAGGGATCGCCAACTAAAAAGCAAGAAAAATTTAAAATATGGGAAATAAAGATCCAAGGCGTTTTCTATAGAGATATAAAGTACTTTAAGACCCCAATAGACGAAGTCCTCTATATATTAGACATGCTAATAGATAAGGCTTAACGTATTTGATCACCAAGACCGCCAGATCACCGAGACCGCCAGCGCAAAATACACCAAAAAACCCAAATTTCAATTTTAAATAACTTAACACCAACTTTATAATATTTTCTAAAAATTTAAATAT